>OIEP01000011.1_pt1 | contig 292918 bp, 259 predicted proteins | sample 1581861 | NCBI WGS metagenome assembly OIEP01 (sample SAMN03281009, study PRJEB24777) | human gut metagenome | isolation source: fecal sample PR192 from 1 month old female Indian infant, vaginally...
TGCCTGGCGGCCGTAGCGCGGTGGTCCCACCTGACCCCATGCCGAACTCAGAAGTGAAACGCCGTAGCGCCGATGGTAGTGTGGGGTCTCCCCATGCGAGAGTAGGGAACTGCCAGGCATCAAATTAAGCAGTCACACCGGGGCATAAAACCGGTGGTTGCAGAAGTATTCGGTGGAGCGGTAGTTCAGTCGGTTAGAATACCTGCCTGTCACGCAGGGGGTCGCGGGTTCGAGTCCCGTCCGTTCCGCCACTTATTAAAAGCCCTGAACGTTTGTTCAGGGCTTTTTTGCTTTTTGCATACCATTTAGCGATCATATTAATACCTGGATTTTGTCACTCGATGATAGCAACTTGAGTGCCGTGCTGGCGGGTAACGATTGCTTGATTAAACCGGAAACTCGCATCATGCGCTCCCTGTACGCTAAAACCCTTTTATAGCGCTTTAGGGAGTTGTTTCGCATGTTCACTGAGAAAATCGATAAATGCCCTTATTCGCGTGCTTACGGCTTTGTCGCTGTAGTAAACAGCATTAAACGGCATTTCAATCGGCAGTCGTTTGTCGGCCAGTAGCTCAACAAACTCACCTCCGGCAATTTCTTTATCTACCATATAATCGGACAGGCAGGCGATACCATTACCGGCCAAACACAACTGCTTGATTGTTTCTCCGCTATTCGACGATATCTCGCTTTTGATCTCCAGTAACTGACCATCGCAACAGGAGATCGGCCAGGTATTTAATGAAACAGGTTCACTAAAACCCAGACACTGGTGATTTTTTAGTTCAGCGACGCTTTGTGGTGTTCCGTAACGTGCAAGATAGTCCGGAGACGCGATAATTTTTCGGTAGCTATTAAACAATAGCCTGGCGCGCAGGCTGGAATCAGTCAGCGTACCGGCGCGAATGGCGACATCAACTTTTCGTTCAATCAAATTGATGAAGGTTTCGGATGAGACGAGCGTAAGGCTGATCTGCGGGTAGCGTTCACGGAAGGGCTTTATCAATGGCATCAGGAAATGCAATATCACTGGCGTAGCCGCATCAACGCGTAACAATCCTCCCGGTGTCGTCCGACTCTCCAGAAGCTCATTTTCGGCGGCGGTCATCTCCTGAAGTACAACCTGCATTCGTCGGAAATAGCGCTCTCCCTCTTCAGTCAGCCTTAGCTGGCGTGTAGTGCGGTTAAGCAAGCTTACGCCGAGTTTTGCTTCCAGCTTTTTCACCGCCCGACTGATTGCGGAATTGGCTTGTCCTAACTGTGCCGCTGCGCGGCTAAAGCTGCCATTCTCTACCACGGCGACAAAGATAGCGATTTCTTCTGAGGTAGCTCTCATTATTGCTCTTGTGGCAAAACGACACGGTTATTTTGACTAGTTTTGTTATTTAAACACCTCTTCATACCTGGTGTCACCTGAATCCTGACAATGTGGAGCACTATCCCTCGGTGGCGACTGTCCATACTTCCGCCCTGAATATAATTTGGCGAAAACGTTAGGGTGTTGTGTGTCGGGAAGGATGAAAGGTGTCGTTTAATAAGCCCTGGTCGGGAGCTATGCGCTTTTACGTGGAAGATTCAAGGTTTCTGGTGAATTGCATTGAAAGTGTATACAAAAATCCCTATAACAGAAGAACCAGTTGCAGTCAGGCTGGTTTCCTGTTATCGAGGTTTGATGCCTAAATTGCGAAAGAATACCTATGCCATGCGCTTTGTTGCCGGACAGCCAGCGGAGAGGATTTTACCTCCGGGGGCGTTTGCAGGCATGATGCCGGTTTTTCCTGCCGGAGAGCCGTTAAGTTCGGATGAAAAAATCCGCGTGCTGGTATGGAACATCTTCAAACAGCAGCGCGCTGAGTGGAAATCGGTGCTTAATAATTTTGGCAAAGATGCGCATCTGGTGCTGTTACAGGAAGCGCAAACCACGCCTGAATTAGTAAAATTCGCCACCTCCAATTATCTGGCCGCTGATCAGGTTCCGGCGCTGGTATTGCCTCAACACCCTTCTGGCGTGATGACGTTAGCCTCTGCGCACCCTGTGTATTGCTGCCCATTACGTGAACGGGAGCCGATACTTCGGCTGGCGAAATCGGCGTTAGTTACCGTTTATCCGTTGCCGGATTCTCGTCTGTTGATGGTAGTGAATATTCATGCGGTTAACTTCAGTATTGGTGTTGATGTTTACAGTAAGCAACTGTTGCCGATTGGCGACCAGATTGCCCATCACAGTGGGCCGGTGATTATGGCGGGCGATTTTAATGCCTGGAGCCGTCCGCGAATGAACGCCTTATATCGCTTTGCGCGTGAAATGTCGCTGCGTGAGGTCCGCTTCTCTGACGATCAGCGCCGCCGCACTTTTGGCCGTCCGCTCGATTTCGTGTTCTACCGGGGATTAAGCGTACACGATGCTTCCGTCCTGGTGACGCGTGCTTCCGATCACAACCCGCTACTCGTCGAATTTAGTCCCGGCAAGCCTGATTAATTAAGGTATGTCAGGCCTGCCACGGGGCAGGCCGGCGTAAGCCTGGTGCTGCCTTTATTACTCAAATAGCCGAAGGAAATGCAATGACAACACGCTCTCATCATGACAACGTCGAAAAACAGTTTGGTTCACAGGCCAGCGCTTATCTGACCAGCGCCGTACACGCATCCGGGCGCGATCTGCAACGCCTGGCCGAAAGGCTGGCTGACTTCCCGCAGGCACAGGTGCTGGATATGGGATGTGGCGCTGGACATGCCAGTTTTGCTGCGGCAGGGAAGGTTGCGCAGGTGACGGCGTATGATTTATCCAGACAGATGCTGGACGTTGTGGTTCAGGCCGCCGGGGATAAAGGTCTGGCTAATATTGTGACTCAGCAGGGGTATGCCGAGTCTTTGCCTTTTGCTGACAGCAGCTTTGATGTGGTGATTAGCCGCTATTCTGCACATCACTGGCATGATGTTGGACAGGCATTACGTGAAGTGAAGCGGGTACTGAAACCAGGCGGTGTGCTGATTATTATGGATGTTATGTCCCCCGGGCATCCGGTTCGCGATGTCTGGTTACAGACCGTCGAGGCGCTGCGCGATACTTCCCATGTCCGTAACTATTCCAGCGGTGAATGGCTGGCAATGGCGAACGAGGCGGGACTGGCGATTAATCATCTGCTGACCGACCGTTTGCCGCTGGCGTTCAGTTCATGGGTGGCACGGATGCGAACGCCTGCGGCGCTGGTGGAAGCCATTCGCTTATATCAGGAGAGCGCATCGGCGGAGGTTAAAGCTTACTTTGCGTTGCAGCAGGATGGTTCGTTTACCAGCGATACGATTATGTTTGAGGCTCACAAGGCTCTCTGAAGCAGAGAAAAACAAAAGGCACCGGGTGGGTGCCTTTTTTGTGTTTACTGAATCATCAGGATTCTGGGCTGTCGCTGTTTTTCACAAATAGCGTCAACTGATCGCCCGGCTTCAGGTTGTCAGTATCGCTATTCCAGCGCATCACATCACGGATGTTTACGCCGTGGCGCCGGGCAATACTCGACAGCGAATCACCTTTACGCACGCGATAGGTAATGCTGCCGTTGTTGTTGCTTGCCAGTCGCTCTGCACTGGTACCTGCGCCAATCACCAGATTCTGACCCACTCTGATGTTTGAACCGCGAATGCCATTCCATTGCTGCAGATCTTTCGTCGATACACCGAGGCGCGATGCGATACCGGAAATCGTGTCGCCAGAACGCACCCGGTAGCTACGGCTGATCAACGCGCTGTTATCCGCAAGCTGAGTCGGCTGCACAGCGGCAATATCGTCGGAGGCCAGAGACTCACGCAACTGTGCTGCATGTTTCTGCGGCACCAGCACGTATTTTGGCCCATTCGCGCCAAGTGTTGGCCCTTTGACGCCCGCATTGAAGCGCTTCAGCTTACTTACTGGCATTCCTGCCATATCGGCTAGCTGTGTAATCTCAACCGGCGTGTCGAGGCGCACGCGCGCCAGTGCACGACTTTCATCTGCCGTGGGCAGCTTCACACCATAACGCTTGCTGTTCTTGAGAATATCGCTCAGTGCCAGCATTTTCGGAACATATATTCTGGTTTCCCGTGGTAATGAGAGCGACCAGAAATCAGTGGGCTTGCCACGAGATTTGTTCGCTTTGATAGCCTTCATTACCCGGCCTTCGCCGCTGTTATAGGCTGCGATGGTTAACAACCAGTCTCCGTCGAACATTTTGTTCAGACGTTGCATCATGTTTAACGCTGCCGTTGTCGAGGCAACGACGTCACGACGGGCATCATAATTGTGAGTCTGTTTCAAACCATAATTGCGCCCGGTACTCGGAATGATCTGCCAGATGCCGGCAGCATTAGCGCCAGATGTCGCATATGGGTTAAAAGCGCTCTCCACTATGGGTAGTAATACCAGCTCCATAGGCATGTTACGTTTCTTAACTTGCCCGGCTATCCAGTACATATACGGCTCTGCCCGTAAAGTTACATCGTGGAGATAGCTCTTGTTTCTTAAGTATTTCTGTTTTTGTTCGCGAATCCGGGCATTTTCCGGAATTCCCATCTTTAGCTCGTCGCCTATGGCCGTCCACAGATCCTGGTCTTGCGCGTAGAAGGTTCCATCATCTAACCAGCGCGCATGACTTGTGAACTTGCCTGCATCCCCTTGACTCGCTGCAGAAAGGCTCTGTGCGCGCTGTTGTACCGTGCCATCATGTTTAGATGCCTGGCACCCCACCAGCAGGACAGAGGCGAGTAAAATCGCTCGTGCCTTCATGTGTGTGTCAATAGTTGCTTAAAAGACGAGCAAGGATAACGGTGAAGTCGACTGAAGACAAGAATTAAATATCAGAAGTCGTCTTTCTTTGACCTTAACCAGGCAAATCTTTTTGCAGAGTGTTGCAAATTTGTTTCTTTGGATATTTCTTGAATCAAATCATGATCATCTGTGCGTAAAAATAAATTTATACGGCGCTCGTTTTTCAGCGTTACGGGGAGCGTTTTTTGTTTTTTTGCGCGTAACTCCTTAACTTTGCGATAGTAATCATTTATATCTCTATCATGGGGCAGGATGCTTAATGCAAACTTCATATTTGCTAAAGTATACTCATGTGCGCAACATATTAGCGTTTCCTCAGGAAGCGCATTAATCTTCTTAAATGATTGATACATCTGCTCTGCTGTCCCTTCAAATAATCTGCCGCAGCCGCCGGAAAACAGGGTATCGCCACAAAATAGATAAGGTTTTGTGAAGAAGCAGATGTGTCCTAAAGTGTGACCTGGAGTGGCAAAAATTGAAAATTCGTGCCCCAAAACGGAAATGCTTTCTCCGTCAGCCACGACATGGGTCGTTCCCTTATTCTGGGTTTCCGCTGGCCCATAAACCGTGATCGCCGGGAACGCTTCACAGAGTTGTTTTACGCCGCCCACATGGTCGTGGTGGTGATGCGTTAAGAAAATAGCTTCCGGTTGCCAGCGATGTTGTTCGATTGCTGCCAGTACGGGAGCGGCTTCACCTGGGTCGACGATCAGACAGCGTCCGCTATCCTCACTAAGAACCCAGATGTAGTTGTCCTGCAATGCGGGAATACTGATAAGATTCATAAATTACCTCTTAAAGCGTAGCGGAAGGTTGCGATGAAGCCGGCAAGGATACCTCATACAGTTACAGCGCCTGAACATTGGTCCAGCATGCCGTGGGGCGAATATTATCGCGAATCGCTGGAACGGCAGATGAAACCGTGGCTGGCTAAATTATATGGCTTTCATTTACTTAAGATTGGCAATCTGAGCGCGGAAATCAATACTGAGTCTTGCGCTATTTCTCATCAGGTCAATGTCTCTTTACAGGGCAATCCGATGCAGGTAATGGCGGATCCTCTCCATCTCCCCTTTGCGGAGAAATCCGTTGATGCCTGCCTGCTGGCGCACACTTTACCATGGTGTAATGATCCGCATCGTCTGCTGAGAGAAGCTGACAGAGTGTTAATTGATGATGGCTGGATAATTTTAACCAGTTTTAACCCTGTGAGTCTGATGGGGTTGCGCAAGCTGGCACCTGTATTACGCAATAAGTGTCCGTATAACAGTCGCATGTTTACGCTAATGCGCCAGATGGACTGGCTGGCGTTACTTAATTTTGAGGTTTTACACTATGGTCGTCATCAGGTTCTGCCGTGGTCTCGTTATGGGGGAAAATTGCTTAGTACGCATCTCCCTGCGTTGGGATGTTTGCAATTGATTATCGCGCGTAAGCGCACGATCCCCTTGACGCTGAATCCCATGAAATCAAGCAAAGCGAAAAACCGGATACGCCAGGTGGTGGGCGCCACACGACAGTGGCGCAAGAGGCAGAATTAACCCTCTGTCTGTGTCTGATATCCGGTATCATCCTGAGTAGGTGCTGCTGCTGCTGCGCGCGCCAGTTCATCGCAGCGCTCGTTTTCAGGGTGTCCGGCATGGCCTTTGACCCATTCCCATTTTATTTTGTGTTGCCCCAGGGCGGTATCCAGGCGTTGCCAGAGATCGACATTTTTGACTGGCTTTTTGTCCGCAGTTTTCCAGCCACGTTTTTTCCAGTTGTGGATCCATTGAGTAATCCCCTGTCTTACATACTGGCTGTCGGTGCTGAGAATGACTTCACACTGCTCTTTCAGCGCTTCCAGGGCGACGATGGCCGCCATCATCTCCATGCGGTTATTTGTTGTAAGGAAAAAACCTTCGCTGAAGGTTTTTTCCTTCCCCCGATAGCGTAAAATTGCACCGTAGCCGCCGGGGCCTGGATTTCCCAGGCAAGAACCATCGGTGAAAATTTCTACCTGTTTAAGCATCTCTGGTAGACTTCCTGTAATTGAAATCGATACGTAAAACGGTAAGTCTGACATAAATGACCGCTATGAGCACTGCAATTACTCGACAGATTGTTCTCGATACTGAAACCACCGGTATGAATCAGATTGGTGTGCACTATGAGGGGCACAAGATAATCGAGATCGGCGCAGTGGAGGTAATCAACCGTCGCCTGACCGGGAATAACTTCCATGTCTATTTAAAGCCGGATCGACTGGTGGATCCTGAAGCGTTTGGCGTCCACGGTATTGCGGACGAATTTCTTATGGATAAGCCCGTGTTTGCTGATGTTGTCGATGAATTCCTCGATTACATTCGCGGTGCGGAGCTGGTCATCCATAACGCATCGTTCGATATCGGCTTTATGGACTATGAGTTCGCTAAACTGAACCGCGGAATTCCGAAAACGGATACGTTTTGCAAAGTTACCGATAGCCTCGCCCTGGCGCGAAAAATGTTTCCCGGCAAGCGTAACAGTCTTGATGCGCTTTGCTCGCGATATGAAATAGATAACAGTAAACGAACGCTGCACGGCGCATTGCTTGATGCCCAGATCCTGGCCGATGTCTATCTGATGATGACCGGCGGTCAGACCACCATGGCTTTTTCAATGGAAGGAGAAGAGCAGCAGCAGGCCGGAGAAATGGGGATACAGCGTCTTGTTCGTGCTGCCAGTAAACTTCGCGTGATTTATGCCTCCGATGAAGAGCTGGTTAATCATGAATCACGGCTCGATTTGGTACAAAAGAAAGGCGGCAACTGCCTGTGGCGGGCCTGACGCGTTGTTAAATGTATTAAAAATAGTCTGGCGGGCGATTTTTGCAGCAAGCAATTATAAAATGAAGAAAAAGCGTTGACGCCGTAGAGGGGAATCCGTAATATTCGCCTCGTTCCCAAGGGGACAGTATGTGGAGCGGTAGTTCAGTCGGTTAGAATACCTGCCTGTCACGCAGGGGGTCGCGGGTTCGAGTCCCGTCCGTTCCGCCACTATTTCATCAGAGTGTTTCAAACATTCTGATTTAAGAACCGCACAATTTATATTGTGCGGTTTTTTTCGTCCTGAATCGTTGTTCGGATTGCTGATTTCCCCTATCTCAAAGCCTGCTGTGATAATCGCAGGCAGCACCAACAGGACGAACGCGGCTTTGTTATAAAAAACCCTGATTCATCAGGTCTGAAATATTAAGCATCCCACATACTTTTCTTTCCCGGTCGACAACAGGTAAGGCGGTGACCGAAGAGGGGCGCTTTTGCTGCATTTTCCGCAAAGCGACTTCAACCAGTTCATTTTCAAATACCCATTCCGGGGAGTGAGTCATCACCTCGCTGATCGGATCGGTCAAATGTAAATTGTTATACATCACATAACGACGAATATCTCCGTCGGTGACGATGCCGATTAATTTCTGCTGTTTGTTGATGACAGAAGCCGCACCAGTTTTGCTGGATGTCATGGCGAATAAAACATCGAGAATAGTGGTCGTCTGCTGAACGGCACAGCAATCTTTCGCGGATTTCATCACGTCCCTGACGTAGGTCAACAGGCGTTTTCCCAGTGAGCCGCCCGGATGATAAAAGGCAAAATCCTCTTTGTTGAATTTTCTGATTTGCATCAGGATAACGGCGAGGGTAGCCTCGCCGTTTGATATGCCGATCGGCACTTTCATGCTCTGGAGCATGCTGGTGGCGATCCCGGTAACTCTCTGTGGTTTTCTGTATACCACATGGTTGGGCAAACGCATTTATATCGTGCCGATGGCTGATGACGAAGGCTTTTTAAGGGAGCGCTTGCTACCGGAAGCGATCGACGTGCAGGAAGATGAGAAACTGCCAAGGGTAACGGTTTCATTCGCGCCATTGTTGGTGCCGATAGTGTTAATCCTGGCGGCTACTTTTTGTCGCGAAACCGGAATAGCGGAGAGCCAGGCAGGAGTGTGGCAGGGGGCGCAGTGGCAATGATCACCGCAGCCAGCATTACTGCGCCGATGATCGGTACACTTGGTGTCGATCCCGTGATCGCTGGTCTTGGATGTACAGTAGGATCATTTATGTTTTCTTACTTTAATGATGCTTACTTCTGGGTGGTAAACCGTTCACTTGGCGTAACTGAAGTGCAGGAGCAAATTCGGGTATGGAGCATCACTACCACCATTCTGTGGGCTGTCGGTTCTGTCACGTTATTGATTGTTAACGCTGTATTTTTCTGAGCACTGGCTATTTGCGATAGACAAAAAAACAAAGAGGGGGAAAGGCGTGGTTTTCCCTCTTTATCAGCCATCTCAAAGTGTTCCGCTCTCCCTTTGGCTATTGGGTTATTCCAGCCTGAAAGGATCGGCATCCTGCCAGGCCGGGAACTTTTCACGATACTCATTAAGCGCAGTTAATGATAGCTCCGCATCAAGACGGGTCGCCTGATGCGGTTCTGCGGTAGCAATAATTTCCCCTTGCGGGGTAATGATCCGACTATCACCCCGGTAATGGTGGCCGTTGCCGTCGGTACCGACGCGATTGCAGCCCGCAACATAGGCCTGATTTTCGATTGCTCTGGCAAGCAGTAGCGATTGCCAGTGTATCGAGCGTGGGGCAGGCCAGTTAGCCACATAAAGTGCTAAATCGTAGTCATTACGGTTGCGCGACCACACGGGAAAGCGCAGGTCGTAACATACCAGCGGCAGGATTCTCCAGCCGCGCCATTCAAAAATCACCCGCTGGTTACCGGCCTCGTAATGATGATGTTCATCCGCCATGCGGAACAGATGCCGTTTATCATAGAAATAGGTTTTACCATCAGGTTCAACCAACAAAAATCGGTTAACAGCCCCGCGTTCTGTTTGCAGCGCCGCACTGCCGGCAATCAACGCATTAGCCTCCGTGGCTTTTGCTTCCATCCAGGCAACCACTTCCTCTTGCGATAACGAGCGCCCGGCCGCCTCCATGGCGAAACCCGTCGTGAACATTTCAGGTAAAACAATGACATCACGCCCGGTAATCCCCTCCAGTTGACGATCGAAATGGCGCAGATTGGCGGGACCATCCATCCATACCAGTGGTTGTTGTAAAAGAGTGATTTTCAGTCCGGGCACAGTGGTGAACTCCAGTATGATGAGATGAATAATAATGACTTTAACACCATATCAGCCGGTGGATAGCTCGCGGAATATTTTGCAAAAAAAATGATAAGTCTGGAAATGTATTATGGCCGTTCGCCAGCAAAAAAGAGGCGGGGAATGCCCGCCTCGGTCGTGATGTTGTTATGTTCTGCTTTCTAAGCGGCCTCAATTTCGCGTACTTTCTCTGCTGGCTTTACCGGACGTGTCGCCAGCGCATCTGGCGCAAAATCGTCAACGTTAATACTGCGCAGACGACTTCTTTCGGCACGCAGCAGAATATCCGCTTCGTCCTGATTGATGAATCCTTTTGCCAGCGCGTTATGGGCCAGATCATCAAGACGAGTAAACGACAGATTTTTGCCTGACTCTTTGCAGATGCGCTGATGGATCGGCTCCGCTGCGATAACATCGAGCAACGCCTCTTCCAGCAGGCCGACTGGGTTATGCTCGCTCGGCGTCAGATACTGACCACGGCCGATACGCGAACGGGTCGCGCTCGGAACTTGCAGTATTTTCGCCACTTTGTGATCCAGCTTGTCTGATGGCGCCTGATAATGACGGCCTGTAGGGAAGATAGCCACGCGAAGCACACCGGCCACCAGCCGATTTGGGAAATTGACCAGCAGATCGTCAATCGCCTGCTCAGCCTGATACAGCGCATCCTGCACGCCCCAGTGAACCAGTGGCAAATCGGCTTCATTACGCCCTTCATCGTCATAACGTTTCAGGGTCGCAGAGGCCAGGTAGAGCTGGCTCAGCACATCGCCGAGACGGGCGGAAATTCGCTCGCGACGCTTCAGGCTACCGCCCAGTACAGCCATTGAAACATCTGACAACAGAGCCAGGTTGGCGCTCAGGCGATTCATATGCTGGTAGTAGCGACGGGTGACATCTCGGGTCGGCGAACTGCTGGTGAGACCGCGGGTCAGGCCCAGCCAGAAACTGCGCACTTTGTTACTGCCCACGTGGCCGATATGTTTAAACAGCAGCTTATCGAAAGCGTTAAGATCGTTATTCTGCGCAGCTGCCATTTCATCCAATACATAAGGATGACAACGGATGGCCCCCTGGCCGAAGATCATCATGCTGCGCGTAAGTATATTCGCCCCTTCTACGGTGATTGCTATCGGTGCGCCCTGGTAGGCGCGCGCCAGGAAATTACTGGTGCCGAGCATAATGCCTTTACCGCCGGTAATATCCATTGCGTCAATAATCGAACGCTGACCGCGGTGAGTGCAGTGATACTTCACAATCGCCGAAAGCACCGCCGGTTTTTCGCCAAGCATAATACCGCTGGTAATCAGCGAAGCCGCGGCATCCATCACGTAGGCGTTACCAGCGATTCTCGCCAGCGGTTCCTCAATCCCTTCCATTTTTCCGATAGAGATTTTGAACTGGCGGCGAATATGCGCGTAGGCGCCGGTAGCCATGGCGACGGATTTCAGGCCGCCCGTGGCGTTTGACGGCAAAGTGATGCCACGGCCCACGGATAAGCATTCCACCAGCATCCGCCACCCCTGGCCGGCCATCGACGGGCCGCCAATAATGTAGTCGATGGGAACGAAAATATCTTTCCCCTGGGTCGGCCCATTCTGGAACGGAACGTTCAGCGGGAAATGGCGGCGTCCGATTTCAACGCCCGGCGTGGTTGTCGGGATCAGGGCGCAGGTGATACCAGGCTCTTCTTCCTCCCCCAGCAGATGATCGGGATCGGAGAGTTTAAACGCCAGCCCCAGTACCGTGGCGATTGGCGCCAGCGTGATGTAGCGTTTGTTCCAGGTCAGGCGCATACCCAGCACCTGTTCGCCGTGCCATTCGCCCATGCAAACCACGCCGGTATCCGGAATGGCCCCTGCATCGGAGCCTGCTTCCGGACTGGTTAGCGCGAAACACGGAATTTCCTGACCGCTTGCCAGACGAGGCAAATAGTGATTCTTCTGTTCTTCAGTACCGTAATGTTGCAGCAGCTCTCCGGGGCCTAATGAATTAGGCACACCAACGGTAATCGCCAGAATCCCTGAGACGCCCGACAGTTTTTGCAGCACGCGAGCCTGGGCATAAGCGGAAAACGCCAGGCCGCCGTACTCTTTTTTTATGATCATCGCGAAGAAACGATGCTTTTTCAGATAAGCCCAAAGTTCCGGCGGCAGATCGGCCATTTCATGGGTAATGGCGAAATCATTCGCCATCCGGCAGGCTTCTTCTACAGGACCATCAATAAAGGCCTGTTCTTCGGCGGTCAGGCGCGGTTGCGGATAATTGTGCAACTTTTGCCAGTCGGGGTTACCACGAAACAGGTCGCCCTCCCACCATGTGGTTCCGGCATCGATGGCTTCTTTCTCTGTACGCGACATGGGTGGCATGACTTTGCGGAAAGCGCGGAAAGCCGGGGCTGAAATCATCGACTTGCGCATTGGTGCCAGGTTGAACGGCAACAGAATGATGGCCAGTGGGATCAACAGCCAGATATTCCATAACCCGGCGACGCTGAGTGCAGCGGTCCAGACAAGCAAAATTGTACTACTGAGCAGCAGAGTGATTCGGTGATAGAAGAGCGCGCCGAGTAAAACAACGGTTGCAACAATACTCAAAATCATCATAGAAAAGGCTCCCTGTCTTGTAGGAGGTCTGACCACTTGTAATGATATGGTTGTAGTGGATGTCATTTGATTTAGCAATGTGTTTACAAAATAATTACAACGGTGCTCACATTGTTGTATGTAAAAGCGGCACATAAAATCAAAGGGACAAGGGATCAGAGTGTCTGCTGCTTCTCGCTGCGACGGCTATCCGGTAAACTGCCTGGGTTATCCCACAAATACTGAAGGATTATCCTCATGTACCAGGATCTTATTCGTAACGAACTGAACGAAGCCGCCGAAACGCTGGCTAATTTTCTGCAGGATGAAGCTAATATTCATGCGATTCAGCGTGCAGCGGTGCTGCTGGCGGATAGCTTTAAGGCTGGCGGTAAAGTGCTTTCCTGCGGGAACGGCGGTTCGCACTGCGATGCGATGCATTTTGCGGAAGAACTGACCGGGCGCTATCGGGAAAATCGCCCGGGCTATCCGGCCATTGCGATTTCAGATGTAAGCCATCTCTCTTGTGTGAGCAATGATTTTGGTTATGAATATGTTTTCTCTCGCTATGTCGAATCGGTTGGCCGTATGGGCGACGTGTTACTGGGGATTTCCACTTCCGGTAACTCCGGTAACGTTATTAAAGCGATTGAAGCTGCCCGTGCTCAGGGGATGAAAGTAATTACTCTGACCGGTAAGGATGGCGGTAAAATGGCGGGAACTGCCGATGTTGAAATACGCGTACCGCATTTTGGCTACGCCGATCGCATTCAGGAAATCCATATTAAAGTGATTCATATCCTGATTATGCTAATCGAAAAAGAGATGGTTAAGGCGTAAAAGGCTATCTTGTTAGCCATTTTGTACGCCAGCGGGCCTCCCAAAGCGTTGCCGCATTTTGGGGGGCGCTTGCGGTGGCCCGGAGAAGGCGAGCGTAGCGAGTCAAATCCTCCGGTATATTAAGTTCGCCCGGTTTTTGCGCGCTGGTCGGTGTTCAGACTGACTGCACCAATAACGCCTTTTCTGTTTCAGTTGTGTTGTATGAGGTGATGTATGTGCGAATTGCTCGGGATGAGCGCGAATGTGCCAACAGATATTTGCTTTAGTTTTACTGGACTGGTTCAGCGTGGTGGCGGAACCGGACCGCATAAAGATGGCTGGGGCATTACCTTCTATGAAGGTAAAGGTTGTCGCACATTTAAAGATCCGCAGCCTAGCTTTCAGTCGCCGATTGCGAAGCTGGTGCAGGAGTATCCTATCAAGTCTTGCTCGGTCATCGCCCATATTCGCCAGGCTAACCGCGGTGTCGTTGCGCTTGAAAATACCCATCCCTTTACCCGCGAACTGTGGGGGCGCAACTGGACTTATGCGCATAACGGTCAACTGACAGGCTATGAGTTCCTGGAGACGGGAAATCTGCATCCGATTGGTGAGACTGACAGCGAAAAAGCCTTTTGCTGGTTGTTGCACAGCATAACCGAGCGTTATCCAAAAATGCCGGATGATAGGGTTGAGGTTTTCAGGTTTATTGCCACCCTGGCGGGCGAGCTGCGTGAGAAAGGCGTATTTAATATGCTGCTATCCGATGGCCGCTACATTATGGCGTTTTGCTCAACTAATTTGTACTGGATTACGCGACGGGCACCATTCGGCGTAGCGACATTGCTGGATCAGGATGTAGAAATTGACTTTCAACGCGAGACCACGCCGAATGATGTGGTCTCCGTTATCGCTACTCAGCCGCTCACCGGCAATGAAACCTGGCATAAAATTATGCCGGGCGAATGGGCGTTATTTCGCCTCGGAGAGCGTGTAGTTTGAGGCAAGTTGCGGCTGAACAACGTCGTGGCTGAGCGGTTTGCTCACCACGTAGCGGCCATTGACGACGGAAACCACAGGCGGCTTATGCGTCTGCTGGAAGTAGTCATACCCGGGTTTCAGCTGTTTCCAGAAATCAGCAAAATAGGAGTACTTGTGACGCGCCATGTTGGCATCGGTCATGCGGAAAGGATATATGCTCACCTGAACGCTGGGCTGGCCGAAGACTAACGCGCCGGTGACGAACTGGAAAATCTCATCAATGCTGGCATCCGTCATGGCATAACAGCCGACGGATACGCAAGCTCCGTGGATCATCAGGTATTTACCTTCATAACCATGTGCGCGGTCGTAAGCGTTTGGGAAGCCGATATTGATAGCTTTATAGAAACGGCTGTCAGGTTTTAGCTGGCTGCGGGTAACGGTATAGAACCCTTCGGGGCTCTTAAAATCGCCCTGACGCTGTTTGGGACCAAGACCGCCGGAGTAGTTACAGATTCGGTAGCTATCAAGAAGCTGCCAGGTTTCGCCCATTTTGACGTAAAGATCGAGCGTGCGCTCTTCTTTAAAGATCTCAATGTAGACCGGTGAGCCCATTAATTGCTGCTTATATTCTTTGCTCATCGGCGTTGTCGAGCTATTACTGCTGAGTAGCCCTGCGAATGACACGCATGGCAACAGGAGCATCGCAATAAAAAATGCGATTTTGCGCATACTACTTGTTCCTTGATAAAACAAACAACCACATTGCCAGGACGGCAAAAGAGACCCGAAATCAGAGTTTTCTGGAGTTAGAACGCTCACATTAGCATCACGGCAGTTTTTCGCAAGCACGATATGCTACGTTTACATTTTAGTTTTTCGTTACAGCCCATTTCACGGTAAAACGCAGCCTGAACTTTGCGTAATAGCTCGCATTTTAGAATGACTTAATGGCAGTTTGTCTACAGGCTTCGCTCATAAAATGTTACACTTGACCCGCTAAACCATCAGGGTAAGAAGGGATGCTTCTCTCCCGTCATATGAATCACCTGGACTATGGTGTTCTTTTTTCTCTTATTTTCCATCACTGATGTTGGCTCTGGCACGATGTCGGAGTTTAGGTTACGGGATACCTGCTAACGATATGATTAAAATCACGAAAGGGCTGAATTTGCCCATAGCTGGCATGCCATCACAGCAAATTTTTTCGAAGAGCGCTGCCAGACATGTTGCTCTGTTAGGGGAAGAGTATGTCGGCATGCGTCCCTCTATGGCTGTGCAAGAGGGCGATCGGGTCCAGAAAGGGCAACTCCTGTTTGAAGATAAAAAGGCACCTGGGGTGCGCTTTACTGCCCCCGCCAGCGGTATCGTCAGCGCTATACATCGCGGCGAACGGCGGGTTCTGCAATCGGTGGTTATCGAAGTAAATGGCGATGATGCCGTCCATTTCCCCCGTTTTGACTTAGCCGAACTTGCTGGATTAACCCGTGAGAGCGTGCAGAGACAACTGCTGGAGTCCGGACAGTGGACGGCGTTCCGTACCCGTCCTTTCAGTAAAACTCCCGTACCGGGCAGCGTGCCGGCGGCTATTTTCGTTAACGCGATGGATACGAACCCACTGGCGGCCGAACCTCAGCCAATCATATTGCTGCAGCGTGAGGCTTTTGATGCCGGTCTGACTCTGCTGACGCGGCTGACTGACGGTAAAGTCCATGTGTGTCAGGCCAGCGGCGGCAAGCTTGGCGGGCATCCCAGCGGGCAAGTGGCATTCAACCAGTTTGCCGGGCCGCATCCGGCCGGACTGGTGGGGACGCATATCCATTTTATCGAGCCTGTCAGCCTGAAAAAACAGGTCTGGCATCTCAACTATCAGGATGTTATCGCCATTGGGAAATTATTCCTCGAAGGGGAGTTGTACAGCGAACGCATCATCGCTCTCGGCGGCCCACAGGTCAAAGAACCTCGTCTGGTGCGAACCTGCTTAGGCGCCAGCCTTGATGAACTACTGGCAGATGAATTGCTGAATGATGAAAACCGCGTCATTTCCGGTTCAGTCCTTAGCGGAACTCACGCGTGTGGGCCTCATGCTTTTCTTGGGCGCTTTCATTTACAGGTCAGCGTGGTGAAAGAGGGGCGTGAGAAGGAGCTGTTCGGCTGGGTGATGCCGGGGAAAGATAAATTCTCCATCACCCGCACCACCTTTGGCCATTTCCTCAGGCATAAACTGTTCAACTTCTCGACCAATACTCACGGTGGAGAGCGCGCGATGGTGCCAATTGGCAACTATGAGCGCGTGATGCCGCTGGATATCCTGCCAACAATGTTGCTGCGTGATTTGCTGGCAGGCGATACCGATAGCGCTCAAGCGCTGGGTTGTCTGGAGCTGGATGAAGAAGACCTGGCGCTTTGCACCTATGTCTGCCCCGGCAAGTATGAATATGGCCCGGTATTGCGCAGTGTGTTAACCCGAATTGAGCAGGAAGGATAAGGATGGGCTTAAAGAAACTGTTCGAAAAACTTGAGCCGCACTTTATGTCGGGTGGCAAGCTGGAGAAATACTACCCGCTGTTCGAAGCGACGGCGACGTTGTTTTACACTCCGGGGCAGGTGACGCGCGGTGCGGCGCATGTCAGAGATGCCATCGATTTGAAGCGGATGATGATTCTGGTCTGGTTCGCGGTGTTCCCGGCGATGTTCTGGGGAATGTATAACGTTGGCCAGCAGACCATTCCGGCGCTGTATAAGCTATATGGCGCCGAACAACTACCGCAGGTTATCGCCGGGAACTGGCACTACAGCATTGCGCAGTGGCTGGGGGTTAGCTTCACCGCTGATGCCGGTTGGCTCAGTATGATGGCGCTGGGAGCGATATTCTTCCTGCCTATCTACATCACCGTGTTTGTTGTCGGCGGATTCTGGGAAGTTCTCTTCGCTATCGTGCGTAAACACGAAGTCAATGAAGGCTTTTTTGTTACCTCAATTTTGTTTGCGCTGATTGTTCCGCCATCGTTGCCGCTCTGGCAGGCCGCACTTGGAATTTCATTTGGGGTTGTCATTGCAAAGGAAATCTTTGGGGGAACCGGACGTAATTTCCTTAACCCTGCTCTCGCGGGGCGTGCGTTTTTGTTCTTCGCTTATCCGGCACAGATTTCCGGCGATCTGGTGTGGACCGCTGCTGATGGCTTTTCCGGCGCGACACCGCTATCTCAGTGGGCGAGTGGCGGTGGTGAATCGCTGGTTAACGCTGCTACCGGTCAGCCGGTGAGCTGGATGGACGCCTTTCTGGGGAATATACCGGGCTCGATTGGCGAAGTTTCGACGCTGATGATTCTGATTGGCGGTGCAATCATTATCTTTGGTCGCGTGGCCTCCTGGCGCATTGTCGCCGGGGTCCTGATCGGTATGGTTGCTACCGCGACGCTGTTTAATTTCATTGGTTCTGATACCAATCCGCTGTTTGCTATGCCGTGGTACTGGCATCTGGTGCTCGGCGGTTTTGCTTTCGGCATGATGTTTATGGCGACAGATCCGGTATCGGCGTCGTTTACGGATAAAGGTAAATGGAGCTATGGCCTGCTGATTGGCGTGATGTGCGTACTGATTCGGGTGGTCAATCCGGCTTATCCGGAAGGGATGATGCTGGCGATCCTTTTCGCCAACCTCTTTGCGCCGCTATTCGATTACCTGGTGGTGCGGGCCAATATTAAGCGGAGGAAGTTGCGTGGCTGAGCATAAAAGTAACGATAGCATCGGCAAAACGCTGCTGGTGGTGCTGGTGCTTTGCCTGGTCTGCTCCATCGTGGTTGCCGGTTCTGCCGTGGGGTTGAAATCGCGCCAGCAAGAACAGCGCGCTCTGGATAAACAGCGAAATATTCTGTCGGTTGCTGGTCTGATGACGCCGGAGATGGATGCAGATAACATTGCTGACGTCTTTAACGCCCGAATTTCTCCGCGATTAGTCGATTTATCCACCGGTGAATTGCTGGATAAAGATCCGGGCAAGTTCAATCAGTCCCTGGCGCTGAAAGATCCACAGCAGAGCATCCAACTGGCGGCCAGCCAGGATCCTGCCGGCATCAAACGCCGCAGTAATATTGTCGAAATTTATCTGGTGCGCGATGAAAAGCAGCGGATCCAGGAAATAGTGCTGCCGATTTACGGTAACGGTCTGTGGTCGGTAATGTATGCCTTCGTGGCACTGGAAACAGATGGACGTACGCTCAAAGGGGTTACCTGGTACGATCATGGCGAAACACCAGGTTTGGGGGGAGAAATAGAAAACCCGAACTGGCGTCAGCAGTTTGTTGGTAAGCAGGTACTCAATGATAAAGGTATGCCTGCGCTGAGAATCGTAAAAGGCGGGGCGCGCCCTGGCGATATACACGCGGTTGATGGGTTGTCAGGCGCAACACTCACCTCGAATGGTGTACAGCATAGTTTTGATTTCTGGATGGGGGAACTGGGCTTTGGGCCATTCCTGCATAAAGTGCGCGAGGGGGAGCTGAATAATGGCTGATTTGGTCGATACGAAAGAAATGAAGCGTGTGCTGGTGGGGCCGCTTCTCGCGAATAACCCTATCACGCTGCAGGTTCTTGGCGTTTGTTCTGCGCTGGCGGTGACCACCAAACTGGAAACTGCTTTCGTTATGACTGTCGCGGTGACGCTGGTTACGGCATTTTCCAGCATGTTTATCTCGATGATCCGTCATCACATACCGAATAGTGTGCGCATTATTGTGCAGATGGCGATTATCGCCTCGCTGGTCATTGTGGTTGACCAGTTGCTGCGCGCTTTTGCTTATGAGATCTCCAAACAACTGTCTGTATTTGTCGGGCTTATTATCACTAACTGTATTGTGATGGGGCGAGCGGAAGCCTATGCCATGAAGTCACCGCCGTTAGCGAGCTTTCTGGACGGTATTGGCAATGGCCTGGGGTATGGCGCGATTCTGATGATTGTCGGTTTCCTGCGTGAACTTATTGGTACTGGCAAGCTGTTTGGAATAACGGTTATGGAGACGGTGCAGAACGGCGGCTGGTATCAGCCAAATGGCCTGTTTCTTTTGGCGCCGAGCGCGTTCTTCATTATCGGTTTGTTGATCTGGGCCGTGCGCAGCTGGAAGCCTGAGCAGCAGGAAAAGGAGTAACCGATTATGGCTCATTACATTAGCCTGTTTGTCCGCGCTGTGTTTGTGGAAAACATGGCTCTGGCCTTCTTTCTGGGAATGTGTACGTTTCTTGCGGTATCGAAAAAGGTCTCGACCGCGTTTGGCCTTGGGCTGACGGTTACCGTGGTGCTTGGATTGTCGGTACCGATTAATAATCTGGTGTATAACCTGGTGCTGCGCGACGGCGCACTGGTGGAAGGCGTCGACTTAAGTTTCCTTAACTTTATCACTTTTATTGGCGTTATTGCGGCGCTGGTACAGATCCTGGAGATGATCCTCGATAAGTATTTCCCGGCGCTCTATAACGCGTTGGGGATCTTCTTACCGTTAATTGCCGTTAACTGTGCGATTTTTGGCGGCGTTTCTTTCATGGTCCAGCGTGACTATAACTTCACTGAATCCATCGTTTACGGCTTCGGCTCAGGCATTGGCTGGATGCTGGCGATTGTGGCGATGGCGGGCATCCGTGAAAAAATGAAGTACGCGAACGTGCCTGCTGGTTTGCGTGGGTTAGGGATCACCTTTATTACCACGGGTCTGATGGCGCTGGGCTTTATGTCATTCTCCGGTGTGCAGCTATAAGGGCGGAAAGTATGGAAATTATTCTTGGCGTAGTGATGTTCACGCTGATCGTCCTGGTGCTATCGGGGCTGATACTTGCTGCGCGTGCAAAGCTGGTGAATGCGGGCGATGTGGTCATTGAAATCAACAACGAAGCGGATAAGCAGATTCGTACTCCTGCGGGGGATAAGCTCCTGAATACGCTCTCCAGCAACGGTATTTTCGTCTCATCAGCCTGCGGTGGCGGCGGTTCATGCGGTCAGTGTCGGGTGATGGTGAAAGAAGGCGGCGGCGATATACTGCCAACCGAACTCTCTCATATCTCCAAACGTGAGGCGAGAGAAGGTTGCCGCCTGGCTTGCCAGGTCGCGGTAAAGCAAAATATGAAAATCGAGCTGCCGGAAGAGATTTTTGGGGTTAAAAAGTGGCAGTGCGAGGTAATCTCCAACGATAACAAAGCCACTTTTATCAAAGAGCTGAAGCTGCGTGTACCGGACGGTGATGAGGTGCCATTCCGCGCAGGCGGCTATATTCAGATTGAGTGTCCGTCACATAAGGTGGCGTATGCCGATTTTGATATCCCGAACGAATACCGGGATGACTGGGAAAAGTTTAATCTTTTCCGCTACGTTTCCGAGGTGAAAGAACCCACGTTGCGCGCCTATTCGATGGCCAACTATCCGCAAGAGAAAGGCATCATTATGCTCAACGTGCGTATTGCGACGCCGCCGCCGCAAGTGCCGGACGCACCGCCGGGTATTATGTCTTCCTATATCTGGTCACTGAAATCTGGCGATAAAGTTACGATTTCCGGGCCGTTTGGCGAATTTTTTGCCAAAGAGACCAATGCAGAGATGGTGTTTATCGGCGGTGGGGCAGGGATGGCACCAATGCGCTCACATATTTTTGATCAGCTCAAACGACTGCGCAGCACGCGTAAAATTAGTTTCTGGTATGGTGCGCGCTCCCTACGCGAGATGTTCTACGGCGAAGAATTTGAACAGCTGGCGCGGGATAATCCAAATTTTACCTTCCATGTGGCACTCTCCGATCCGCTGGAGGAAGATAACTGGACCGGGTATACCGGTTTTATCCATAACGTCCTGTATGAAAATTACCTTCGCGATCATCCTGCGCCGGAAGACTGTGAATTTTATATGTGTGGCCCACCGGTTATGAACGCCGCGGTGATTAAAATGCTCAAAGATCTGGGCGTTGAGGATGAAAACATCATGCTGGACGATTTTGGAGGCTGATGATGCTGACGATTTTTGTGGCGACCTTTGTTATTTTTGCGCTGGTTATTCTGGGAATGTCGCTGGGATACCTGATCAAGCGCAAGAGCATTCAGGGGAGCTGTGGCGGGATCGCCTCGCTGGGGATGGAAAAAGTCTGCGACTGCCCTGAGCCCTGTGATGCGCGTAAAAAACGCATTGCTCTTGAGTCGCAGCGTCAGCAAAAGCGCATTCTCTAGTCTCTTCCGTTCCCTTAACCCGGTCAGTCATAGCGACGCCGGGTTATTCACCCCATGATATCCCTCGCCTCTTACAATGCCTCCCTTCTCAATGACCTGATTTATGCTGTATACTTATACAGTTGTGAGTGAGGGTTAACTATGCACAAAATCATCCATGTTGATATGGACTGTTTCTTCGCGGCGGTTGAAATGCGTGACAACCCGACCCTGCGCGATATTCCTGTTGCTATTGGCGGTAGCCGGGTGCAGCGCGGCGTCATCAGTACGGCCAACTATCCGGCGCGTAAATACGGCGTGCGCAGCGCCATGCCGACTGCCACCGCCCTCAAGCTTTGCCCGCATTTGACCTTGCTGCCCGGCCGTTTTGACGCTTACAAAGAGGCATCGAATCATATCCGGGAGATTTTTTCCCGCTATACCTCGTTAATTGAACCGTTATCGCTGGACGAAGCCTATCTTGATGTTAGCGACAGCGTTCATTGCCAGGGATCCGCGACACGGATGGCGCAGGAGATCCGTGAGACAATTCAGCGTGAGTTAAATTTGACCGCTTCCGCCGGGGTTGCACCAGTAAAATTTCTTGCCAAAATCGCCTCGGATCTGAACAAACCCAACGGTCAGTTTGTCATCGCGCCACATCAGGTCGCAGAGTTTGTCAAAACATTGCCGTTATCGAAGATCCCGGGTGTTGGTAGAGTTTCAGCAGCGAAGCTGGAAAGCATGGGGTTACGAACCTGCGAAGATGTGCAGAAGAGCGATCTGGCGATGTTGCTTAAGCGTTTTGGTAAATTCGGTCGGATATTATGGGAGCGCAGCCATGGGATCGATGAACGAGAAATCAGCAGTGAGCGGCAGCGTAAATCGATTGGTGTGGAACGTACTCTGGCGGAGGATATCCATCAGTGGGATCTGTGCCAGTCGATTATTGAGAGTCTCTATCCGGAACTGGAACGACGTCTGGCGAAGGTAAAACCCGATTTGCTGATCGCTCGTCAAGGGATCAAACTAAAATTTAACGATTTCCAGCTCACCACGCAGGAACATGTCTGGCCCCGGTTAAATAAAGATGATTTGATCGCTACCGCCTATAAAACCTGGCATGAGCGGCGGGGAGGGAGAGGGGTCAGGCTGGTGGGGCTACACGTGACGTTACTTGATCCGCAGCTTGAGAGACAACTGGTGCTGGGACTGTAATGATGCCAACCATCAGGCTTTACACAGAAGAGGATTTCCCGGTGCTGTGCGCGATATTTTTCCACGCGGTGAATGGATTACCCACTTTCGTATGGAAAAAATGTGGGACGGGAACGGTAGATTCGCGCGGAAGAGATCCGGCGGCGTGTAACCGCCGGATTATCGCTTACTTAGCCGGAATGGCTTTCAGCAGTTCTGTCAGCAGCGTCCAGTACTGACCAACGCTTTCGATATGAACCTGTTCGTCCGGGGAGTGAGGGCCGGTAATGGTTGGGCCGATAGACACCATATCCATCTCCGGATACGGTTTTTTGAACAAGCCGCATTCCAGGCCTGCGTGGATTATCTGGATGTTCGGCGTCTTGTTGAACAGACGCTGATAGGTTTCACGCACCAGATGCATTACCGGAGAGTTGGCATCCGGTTGCCAGCCCGGATAGGCGCCTTTGGCTTCGGTTTTCGCCCCAGCCAGCTTGCCCAGAGAATCCAGCATGCTCACGACATAATCTTTACCGCTATCGATCAACGAACGAATCAGGCAATGGATCTGTACGTTGTCGCTGGTCATCGTGACGACGCCGACGTTCAGAGAGGTTTCTACCACGCCTTTTGCCACGTCAGAGTTACGGATGACGCCGTTCGGCGTCGCATTAAGAAGGCGGACAAAGCTATCGCGGGATTGTGTCGTCAGCGCAGCCTGGTCGTTAGCGACCGGTTCCAGCAGCACCAGCAGATTTTTCTCTTTGGCCGCCAGTTCGTTTTTCAGGACCTGCTGATAATCATTGACCCGTGCTTTCAGGGCCTCTGTTTTATCCGCGGCTACAGCCAGGCTGGCAAAGGCTTCACGTGGGATCGCGTTACGCAGCGTACCACCGTTGAAATCGACCAGACGCAGATCCAGATCCGCAGCATGATCTGCCAGGAAGCGTGCCAGCAGTTTGTTGGCATTACCTAAACCGAGATGAATTTCACCGCCTGAGTGGCCACCCTTCAGGCCTTTTAGCGTCAGCTTAACGCTCTGGAAACCGGCCGGAATGGCCTCGCGGGTCAGCGGCAGATCGGAGGTGAAATCGATCCCTCCCGCACAGCCCATGTAGATTTCACCTTCTTCTTCGGAGTCGGTATTAATCAGAATATCCGCCTGCAACCAGTTAGCCTGCAGACCAAACGCACCATCCATACCGGCTTCTTCCGTCATGGTCAGCAGCACTTCCAGCGGACCGTGAGCCACGTTGTCGTCAGCCAGTACCGCCAGCGCGGACGCCATGCCGATACCGTTATCCGCGCCGAGCGTGGTGCCGCGTGCTTTGACCCATTCACCGTCGATATAGGGTTGAATCGGGTCTTTAGTAAAGTCATGAACAGTATCGTTATTTTTTTGCGGCACCATATCAAGGTGCGCCTGCAGTACGACCGGCTTGCGGTTTTCCATACCGGCAGTGGCGCCTTTACGAAGCAGTATGTTGCCAACCTTGTCGCGTTCCGCGTGTATGCCTTTTTCTTTTGCCCAGCCCATAATGTGCTCAGCAAGCTGTTCTTCGTGGTAGGAAGGGTGGGGAATGGAGCATATTTTGGCAAAAATATCCCATAACGGTTGTGGGGATAATTGAGACAGTTCAGACACGAGTAAGTCTCCTTACAATCATCTGCAAAAGTCATTTGCAGATCGGGGGTTAGCAATTAAATACACTACAAGCTCAGGCTTGCGCGATGCGGTTGAGAATACCACTTTCCGTGTACTCTGGTAGCGTAAACCACGTAAAAAGCGTTGCCGTATCCGCTTAACGCTGGTTTTTAGCGCGTCAGATCTCTATAATCTCGCGCAACCATTTCCCCATCGAACATTATTTAAGCCGTATTACACAGGCTGGGACACTTCACATGAGCGAAAAATACGTCGTCACCTGGGACATGTTGCAGATTCACGCCCGCAAACTGGCAACCCGTTTGCTGCCGGTTGAACAGTGGAAAGGCATTATTGCCGTTAGCCGTGGAGGTCTGGTACCGGGAGCCCTGTTGGCGCGTGAGCTGGGTATTCGTCATGTTGATACTGTTTGCATTTCAAGTTATGACCATGATAACCAGCGTGAACTGAAAGTACTGAAACGTGCAGAAGGCGACGGAGAAGGCTTCATCGTTATTGATGACCTGGTCGATACCGGAGGCACCGCTGTGGCCATCCGTGAAATGTACCCTAAAGCGCATTTTGTTACCATCTTTGCAAAACCGGCGGGTCGTCCTCTGGTTGATGATTATATTGTTGATATTCCACAAGATACCTGGATTGAACAGCCGTGGGATATGGGCGTCGTGTTTGTACCGCCTATTGCAGGCCGTTAATTTTTCAATACATGCTAATGACCACGCCCGGTTTTGCCGGGCGTGGTTTTTTTTACCTTTGTGCAGGTTACAATAGCTTCAGTGGCAACATGATGGAGACTGCGCATGTCCCAGGATAACCTTAGCGAAACGCTGTTTAAACCCCGATTCAAACATCCGGAAACCTCTACGCTGGTACGTCGGTTTAATACAGGGCTGCAGCAGCCTGTCCAGTCCGCGTTGAGCGGTAATAATGTTGATCGCTGGTATCGGTTGATTAACCGCTTGATGTGGATCTGGCGTGGCGTTACGCCACAGGAGATCCTTGATGTGCAGGCGCGTATCGTGATGAGCGATGCGGAACGCACCGATCCGGAGCTTTACGATACGGTGATCGGCTACCGCGGCGGCAACTGGATCTTTGAGTGGTCCAGACAGGCGATGGACTGGCAACAGAAGGCAGGTCAGGAAGAGGATCTCCTGATGAGCGGGCGTCACTGGCTGCATGCGGCAAACCTGTACAGTATTGCCGCCTATCCGCACATTAAAGGCGATGAACTGGCTGAACAGGCGCAGGTGCTGGCATACCGGGCATATGAGGAAGCGGCTCAACGATTGCCGGGCAAGCTGCGCGAGCTGGAATTCTCCATCCCCGGCGGCGCGCCGATCACGGGGTTCTTGCATATGCCCCCTGGCGAGGGGCCTTTCCCGACGGTATTGATGTGCGGTGGGCTTGACGCACTCCAGACGGATTATTACAACCTGTATGAGCACTACTTTGCGCCACTGGGTATTGCCATGCTGACCGTGGATATGCCCTCAATTGGCTTCTCATCAAAATGTAAGCTGACTCAGGATACTAGTATGCTGCATCAGTATGTCCTGCAGCATCTGTCAAATGTCCCCTGGATCGATCATACACGAGTCGCTGCATTTGGTTTCCGCTTTGGGGCGAATATTGCCGTACGGCTGGGCTATCTTGAATCCCGGCGTCTGAAGGCCGTCGCCTGTCTGGGGCCGGTGGTGCATGAGCTGTTGGTTGACCCGCTGCATCAGGGGCGGGTGCCGGAAATGTATCTTGATGTTTTTGCTTCGCGTCTGGGAATGCATGATGCCTCTGACGAGGCGCTGCGTGTGGAACTGAACCGCTATTCGTTAAAGATCCAGGGATTGCTGGGGCGCCGTTGTCCAACCCCGATGCTTTCAGGTTTCTGGAAAGACGATCCGTTTAGTCCGGAAGAAGAGTCGCGTTTAATTACCTCTTCATCGACAGATGGCAAGCTACTGGAGATTCCGTTTAATCCGGTTTATCGTAATTTCGATCACGCTCTGCGGCAGATTGCTCGCTGGATTAGTTATAGATTCAGTTAATATATTGCGAAATTCTATTGATTTGATAACGTCATTGTATCACTAAAGGAGATCGCAATGACGTTACCGAGTGGACACCTGAAGAGTAAGCTGATTAAGAAATTCACGGCTCTTGGCCCTTATATCCGTGAAGAGCAGTGTGAAGATAACCGCTTCTTTTTCGATTGCCTGGCAGTTTGCGTCAATGTTAAACCCGTGCCGGAAAAGCGTGAGTTCTGGGGATGGTGGATGGAAATGGAAGCAGAGGCTTCTCGTTTCACTTATAGCTATCAGTTTGGTTTATTTGATAAAGAGGGGAAATGGCGCCCGGTTGCCATCGACGATCCTGAAGTCAGTGAAAAACTCGCAAAGACGCTACGCGATTTTCACGAACGAGCCGAGGCGCTGCTGGCGACATTTAGCCTTAAACTTGAGCCAGCCGACGATTTTAGCGAACCGGTTAAGCTTCGGGCCTAATCTTAATCTGAATTATCAATTTTATCGCCAGTAGATAAATCCACGCCTCAGTAGCGTAATGCTGGTCAGTTAAGGGGTGTCAGTTGTGTTTATGGCTGGCAGAGCGGTTCTGTCGATCAGTGGTTCTGGCGAGCATGACGCATTTTTCGTTTTCACCCATTCAGATTTCTTGGTCTGTTCCGTTCACGATAAATTCGCGGATATTCGTTATATCCACAGCGTGTGAACGGGCAGGGGGACGTTTCGCCCGTCCCCCTGCACCCCCGGCATGGCGCTGAAAACCTGCCGCTCCGCGGTCCGCTCCACTCCGGCTTCATCTGGCGGACCGGCTGAGACGCGGCATCCTTGCCGCGACTCAGCCTCTGGCCGCCGTCCTGGCGGCCAGTCCTGGATGCGCGCCTGCGTTCTCGCCAGGTTTCCTTGATGCGCCCAACCCCCATGCGGTGAGTCCGTTATTCGTCAGTGGCTTTTCAGAAGCTGAAAATCATAAAAAAAGTTATATCCTTTATATTTCAGCCCGTATCAGCTCAGTTAGTGAATCAACCGAATCAGATTTTCGTTTAAACCACCAATAATGCGATTGCCACAGGCAAATAAAACAAAAGACAACACCGATGATTTGCTTAAGTGAACGGCATTGCGCCTCAGTAGCGTGGATTTTTTAATTCATACTATAGTTACAACATCCCTATAGTTAAATTATATTATTGCGCATTGAATCTGCTAAATCCCAATACACATGTATTTGATTTCTAAATAATCCTCTATGCCATACTTCGACCCTTCACGGCCCAGTCCGGAGGATTTCACGCCGCCAAAGGGAGCCACTTCGGTAGAAATAATCCCGGTGTTAATACCAATAATGCCGTACTCCAGCGCTTCGCCAACGCGAAAAACGCGGCTCAGATCGCGAGCGTAGAAATAGGCCGCCAGGCCAAACTCGGTGTCGTTCGCCTGATGAATAACGTCGGCCTCATCTTTGAAGCGGAACAGCGGGGCGAGGGGGCCAAAAGTCTCTTCTTTCGCTACTTTCGCGTTGGCGGGAACATTCACCAGAATCGTCGGCTGGAAGAAATTACCGCCCAACGGGTGGGTTTTATCGCCTGTCATTGCCCGTGCGCCTTTGTCAATAGCATCCGCGATATGCTCCTGTACTTTGGCGATCGCTTTCTCGTCAATCAGCGGCCCGATGGTGACGTTCGGCTGCAGGCCATCACCGATTTGCAGTTTACTGACCGCCTGTTGAAGTTTTTCAGCGAAGCGATCGTAGACACCATCCTGGACGTACAGGCGATTGGCGCAGACGCAGGTCTGTCCTGCGTTACGAAACTTGGAGGCCATCGCGCCTTCCACGGCTTTATCTAAATCAGCGTCGTCGAAAACGATAAACGGCGCGTTGCCGCCCAGCTCCAGCGATACTTTCTTGATATCTTTCGCGCACTGTTCCATTAGCTGGCGACCAATTTCCGTTGAGCCGGTAAAGGAGAGTTTGCGTACCAGCGGATTGCTGGTAAGTTCATTGCCGATTGCGCTGGCAGACCCCGTGACCACGTTAAATACGCCCTCCGGGAGCCCGGCGCGATTAGCCAGCTCCGCCAGCGCCAGCGCGGAGAACGGCGTCTGGCTGGCGGGTTTGAGGACCATGGTGCAGCCTGCGGCCAGCGCCGGGCCTGCTTTGCGGGTGATCATCGCCGAGGGAAAATTCCACGGCGTGATGGCGGCAGTCACGCCAATCGGCTGTTTAATCACCAACAGGCGCTTATCTGCCTGATGACCGGGGATCGTGTCGCCATAGACGCGTTTACCCTCTTCGGCAAACCACTCAAGAAAAGAGGCGGCGTAGCTGATTTCGCCTTTTGCTTCCGCCAGCGGTTTCCCCTGTTCCAGGGTCATTAGCCGCGCCAAATCGTCCTGATGCTCCATCATTAAATCGAACCAGCGGCGCAGGAGAGTGGCGCGCGCTTTGGCGGTAAGCGCGCGCCAGGCCGGCAACGCACGACTGGCCGCGTCGATAGCTTCGCGGGTTTCTTCTGCGCCCATTTTGGGTACGTTGCCCAGCAATTGGCCGTTTGCGGGGTTAGTCACCGCGAGTGTTTCGCCATTGCTGGCATCGCGCCAGCGTCCGTTAATCAATGCCTGTTGGCGAAAAAGGGTGGAATCGTTAAGTTGCATGGTTGCGTCCTGTCTCAATGTTGATACCCGTCAGACTTCAGGTTGCGGGTGTATGGGTTACGCGTGTTTGCCCGAATCACTTACTTACGTAAATGATTCAGGATTCTCTCGCTTGCCGCGCGATTCGGCCATGTCTGTAATTTATGGATGTACCCGGCAAACGCTGCGGCATCAAACACCAGTCTCTGTTTAGTGTAGACGAATGCGGTTCAGGGAGGCGGGTGCGGCGCTGGCTGATATGATCATAACGGTTAATTATTTAGGGTTATTTGAGCGGTGAAGCATTAAGGAGAGTACCGGAGTCATGATGAAAGCTGGCCGTGCGCAATTTGACGATAACACCCCGGAAAACCCATAAAGTAGAAGATTAACCCGTTACCCGGAGCAAAAGGCTCCGGGGACTTTTAACAGTATCAGAACCTCCAGGAGACGCTGCCGACGATGCTGCGTTCCGCGCCAAAGTAGCAATAAGAGAGCGAGTTACAGGCGGCAATATAGCGCTTATCGGTCAGATTGTTCACGTTCAACTGGGCGCTGAGACCATTGATTCCCACTTTAGACAGATCATAACCGATGGTCATATCCACTAGCGTATAGGATGGCAGGGTATGCGTATTCAGGCGATCGCTGACAATACCGTTGACGTAACGCACACCGGAACCGAGCGTCAGGCCATCCAGAGGACCGTTTTTCACATCGTAGTTCAGCCAGGCGCTGGCCTGATTACGCGGGGCATAAACGGCCCGTTTGCCCTGTTCTTCCGGGCTGCTTTTTTTATAGCGGATATCGGTGTAGGTATACGCCGCCTGCAGGCGGAAACTGTCCGTAAGCTGGCTGATCGCTTCCAGTTCCACGCCTTTTGACTCAATCTCGCCAATTGAACGGTAAGGGTCGGTCGGCTCTTCTTTGGTGGCGATATTGGTCTGATTGATGCGGAATACTGAGGCGCTGAACTGGCTGTTCAGTCCCTCCGGTTCATACTTTACCCCGGCTTCCCACTGTTTGCCTTTCATCGGGTCCAGCACGTTGCCGTTTTCATCGGCGAAGCTGGTGGGCGTAAAGGCCGTAGAGTAGCTAACATACGGCGCAAAACCGTTATCAAACAGATACAGCAGCGCGACGCGAGAGCTGAAGTTATTCTTATCCAGATCGCTGCGTGAATTATTGAATTTATCGATATTTGAAACACTTACCTGGTCGTAACGTCCGCCCAGGGTGAAGCGCCAGCGGTTCCAGGACATCTGATCCTGCAGATAGTAGCCTGTCTGACGTAGCTTATGTTTTTCGCGGCTGTACAGGGTAATGTTATCCGGCTGCGCGCCGTAGTGTGGATTAAAGGCGTCAATCGCCGGGAATGAACCGTAGTAGCCGGTGATATTGTTGCTACGATTCTGGTAATCAATCCCCACCAATAGTCGATGGTTAACGGCCCCGGTATCAATGCTGCCATCAAGCTGGTTATCAAGCGTAATAGCGTTCATCTTTTCGTCTGAGCCGGAATAACCGCGATTCAGCTCGGTTTCGTTCAACCAGCCAGCGGCGTAGACCTGATTCAGTTTGACGTTGGTATGCAGATAGCGCAGTTTCTGTCGTACTGACCAGCCGTTATCAAACAGGTGTTCGAAATGGTAGCCGACCATATTTTCGCGACGGTCATACTTATCGTAATCATCTTCACCCTCGAAGAAAGTCTTCGCGATTTTCTTGCCATAATGCGGAACCACGGTGCCTTCATAAGGGAGTCCTGAGTGGCTACCGCCCTCCGGATCGCGATGCAGATAAGCCATTAAATCAAGGCGTGTCCTATCGGTGATGCGCCAGGTCAGACTCGGCATAATCGCATAGCGTTGCTCTTTCAACGTATCGAACTGGGAATCCGCGTAGCGGGTCATCCCGCTTAACCGTCCAGCGACCCGGTCGTTATCGTCCAGTGCGCCAGTGACATCAAATGCCGCGCCGCGCTGATTGTTATTACCGGCGAAGAGTTTGATTTCACCACCGGGATCGAATGCGGGTTTACGCGAGGTGAGGGCGACGATGCCGCCCGGTGAAGAACGACCATACAGGACCGAGGCCGGGCCGCGAACGACTTCGATATTTTCCAGAAACCAGGGATCGACCACCAGAGAACTGTGCGAGTTGGTATCGCCCATCATCTTCAGACCGTCGAGATAGACATTATCCAGGCTGCCATCGGAAAATCCACGCAGGACGATGTAGTCGAAACGGTTTGACGCACCAATCTGGTTACTATAAACCCCAGGGGTATAGCTAACCGCCTGGCGGACGTTGACGGCTCCCTGCTCTTCAAACTGCTGGCGAGTGATAATGGACACTGACTGTGGGGTTTCCAGATCCGGCGTGGCAATTTTGGTGGCGCCGCTTTGCATCTGTGGAGTAACCACGATGGTTTCGTTTTGTGTTGTTTCCTGAGCCAGCAGCGGGAAGGCGACGCTGCTGGTCACCCATCCTGTCAGTAGCGCCAGACGCGTTTTCGCAAACATGAGCATCTCCAAAGGTGTTTCTAATTGTTAATAAGAATTATTACCTTTTTGATGTCTTATCTCGCTATGCAGAATGCCAGGATGTGTATGCACGCTGCCAAAGCGTCGATCTATTTTTCGCGAAAATGAAAAAAATGTATTAACGAGGTTGATGACAAACCTGTATTAGGCATGACGCTCGTATTTCTGTCGGGTGGAGGCTACCGTCTGGCCCGGCTTACAACCTCAGCGGTATTATTTTGCACAGGCCCGCGCAAGCGACGCGCCGCCGGGAAATTGCACAACAGCGCCCGTTGTCAGCAATCTGATTAGCCCGATTTTTGCACGTTGCAGGGGGAGATGCCGTAGCGCCGACGAAAGGCGGTGGAGAAGTTGGTCGCGTGCTGGTAGCCGGACATCCAGGCCGCCTGCTGCACGCTATAGCCTTCAAGCAAATAGCGTCTCGCCCGCGCCAGGCGGCAGTCACGCAGATAATCGAAGACCGAACAGCCATAAGCGTCGCGAAACTTGCTGCGCAGGCTACTGGAGCTCATCGCCGCTCTCTGAGCCAGTTCACCGAGGGTATAGTTATTTTCCGGGAATTGCTCCAGCAGGCGGCGAACTCTCTCCAGTCGTTGTTGCTCGCCGCTTGCCCGGACAACCTGCCTGGTGCTTTCATCCTGACACACGCTCAGACCATGACCGAACAATTGCAGGATAAGGCCTTCCAGCATCAATTGCCGGGACACTCGCCCGAGCGCGCGTTGTTGCGCGAACTGTAATCCGTCCAGCAGGAAGTTCGGTACCTGCCAGATAAGCGTTGGCGTCTGGCATCTTTCCCATTCGTGCATTAATGAATCAAGCAGACCATTGCGCCATGTGCCATCCGGGTAGAGGCCCAGGGATAGCGTGCGTAATCTGCTGTCCACATCGTGGCGGGCGTACATCGCCTGCTGTTCGCTAAGCCGGGACGTAAAAGCCATTCCGGCGCATACGAGATACTGCTTGCCGTTCAGGCTCAGGCTGACGCAACCTTCCATCACCACCAGCATATACAGGGGGCTGCTATGACGAGACGTTGTCTCATAAGGTTGTAGCACATGAACATCGGAATGCGTCACACACATGCCGCAAGGTAGCCTCATCTCTTCCACTTCGCCCAGCAGTACAGGAATAGCGTGCGGCGACTCCTGCGTTTTCATCAGCCCGGGAAAATGGTAGTCGATACCGTACCGTTCACCAAAATCCATAAACTCACGGACGGAGAATGTTTTTCTCAGCGCCGGGTGGGCGGGTTCATCCTGCGTCGTCGTCTTGTTCATGCGGTTTTCTGCACTGGAGATGGGGTGTCATCGGGTTATGCAACCTTATCATTGCGCGGGCAGTACGACAATAAAGATGAGAATCATTATCATAAGTTGCTTTGCATGACGGCGTGACGGGAGAGCGGTACAAGGACTTTCCACGCGCTTTAAAGGGGCCGCTGTCAGTATTGTTCAGCAATCGCGCGGGTTGTTGTCGATATTAATGCCATTGACGCGGATGCATGCTGGCTAACACGTGGCTATTTTCACCTGCGTTATCGCAAAATAATGCCAGAAGTCGTTAGCCCCTTTTATGACACCGGGAATAGCCAATTGCTGATGTCGCTGATGTCGGAACGGCAAGCTCATGTTGAATCAGTAGTCTACTGAGATTGAAGTATTCGCATTGGGTGCGTGATTAATTCTTTTTGCTAATTTGTTAACTGTATGATCGATAGATAATGAAAATAGTTATTTTAGTTCGTATTTATATTGCCTTTTGCGTAAATGGCACAGCGTTTTGATATTTTTCATGGTTAAAAATTCTAATTTTAATGTTAAATTAAATTATTTAATGCCATTAATAAATAGCAAAGTGGATAATTATACTGAAATATTTGTTTTTATTGGTTTATATATCTAAATTTCATTATTTTTTACTAAAAAATAAGCATAATGAATCCACTGCGAAGATAATGGCTGAGTAAAATTCTTAATTACCTGATAATTTTCTCATTCATAATCGAATTAAGGACTTAATATTTATTTTTTTATTAGGATTTTTATTCTTTTTTAGTGGAGTGTAAATGGCTAAAAAAAATGTTGTAATAAGCCATTACATCATTATCATATGGGAAATTTCTTAATTTATACGGGAAATGTTTTAGAACTGGGGTTTTAATATGTAATATGATGAGACTTTACTATGCAATATGGAGAAATGCATTGTCTGGGGTGTAATATAAGGTGTGAGATACTCCCCTCAAAAGAATTCAGTTCCACCCAGTGTCTTAATCGGCAAGTTTGTATTTGGCCTGCGGTTAACTTCTTTTTTGAAACAGGACTAAAATCGTTAATCAACTCTGTTGATGTTATTTTTCCTGTTTCCGGGTTTATTTTTGTCGATTTTTCGTGGAGAAGTATCCGTTTCTTTATGGATGAACGATGGATTGACTATCTGGGTTGTGCAGAGATGAAGATCATTTTGCTGTCAGATAGAAAAATGACGCCTCTGGCAGCTTATTACAGCCTGAATGAGCCCAGGGTGTCGGGGGTTATATATCTCTCTGATGATATCAGCAATTTAAAAACAGCATTACGAAAAGTATTCATTGGTCAACCTCTGGTCAGGCAAACTGCAAGGCCCTTAACGAAGAGTGAAAAAGAAATTCTTTATCTGACGCTGAGTAATTATAGCGTGTCGGATATATCGAGAGAATTAGTCGTTGATACGAAAGCTGTATATAACATCAGGCAGAGACTGGAGGGTAAGTTGGGCGTAAAAATAAGGAGATTTTTGTAGTCTTAAAATACAGGCTTGTTTTTTTGCTTCTGTCTGGCCTTTCATTGTTAACTGGTTATGTCGTGGATAAATGTCTGGGGTATAACTTTGGTGTTATTTTATGGCGATTAGGAGAATGGCTGTAGCTTAATATTCTCCGGTGGTGAGCCTGATTGCGGAAAGTGGTCATGGAGGAGCCTGAAAATAATCAGGGTTGACGTTTTCTATCTATCAACGTAACCCTCTTGTTACATGACGGTGACTATTGGGGGATTAATTATGGAATATGCTTCAGGCGAGCCTGAAGTTCAGATAGGCGTGTCGTTGCGCTTATTTTTGTGTAAATCAACAGAGAGTGTCTATTTATGAAAATGAAATTATTGGCTATTGCTGTTCCGGCTCTTTTTATGGCGTCTTCCGTACTGGCTGCTGAAGGTGATGGCAGCACAATTAATTTCACCGGTAATATCGTGGAACAAACCTGCAGCCTGGCTGATATCTCCAAAGACCAGACCGTCATTCTGGGAGACGTGGCGGCCAGCACGTTCACCGGATCTGGTTCCGTCAGCACGGAAGCACCGTTCACGATTACTCTGGAAGATTGTCCTCTGGGCACTAATGACGCGGTCATCTCTTTCACCGGCAATATCGCGGGTTTCGGCAATACGGCGATGTCTACTGACGACATTGATACCACTGGTGTCGGTGTTCAAATCCTGGACGACAGTGTCCCAGTGTCGTTGAGCGGTACAGTCGTTAAAACTCTGACAGAAGGCACCAATGAACTGGAATTCGCCGCCCGTTATGTGGCGATGGGAGAGAAAGTGAAGGCTGGTTCTGCCAACGCCACGGCGAACTTTACTGTGAGCTATCAGTAACAGAAACGTTCCCCTGACTCTGGTCAGGGGAGATCATCAGCCTGCGAGGAGATTTCAATGTCTTTTTTTACCCGAACCCTGGCAGCGTCAGCTTTACTGATGGCCTGTTTTGTCTCTGTTACCGCCCATGCAGGCGGGATTGTGCTGGGGGGGACCCGCATTATCTACCCGGCTGGTCAGAAAGAGGCCAGCATTTCCGTGCGTAACACCTCGAGTGCCTCGCGCTTTATGGTGCAGTCCTGGGCTGAAAACCAGCACGGCAACAAAACCTCCGATTTTATTGTCACGCCGCCCCTTTACGTCAGTAATCCCGGCAGCGAGAACACTCTGCGTTTGATGTATGCCGGTCCGACCCTGCCAACCGACCGCGAGTCCCTGTATTACCTGACGTCCAAAGCTATTCCGGCCGTTGATAAAGCGGAAATCAGCGGCAAAAACGTCCTGATGCTGTCTGCATCCACCCGCATCAAGCTGTTTGTCCGCCCGTCTGGCCTGAAGCCCTCTCCGGCAGAAGCGCCGTCGCAACTGAAAGTCAGCCGCAGCGGGGCTCAACTGGTCATCCGCAATCCGACCCCTTACTACATCACCATCACGCAAATAAAAGCCGGGAATAAGGCGGTGAAAAAGACGGTGATGACGCCGCCTTTCGGAACGGCGAGCCTTACCCTGCCTTCAGGCGGCGCCGGAACCCTGAGTTTTCGTACCATTAATGACTTTGGCGGCATCACGGATGAACAAATCCGGCATTTTTAACCGCGCAGCCTTGCGCGTCATGAGGTTGTCATTGCCTGTTTTTCTGTGAATTCAGTGGATAAATAATGTTATTACCAAAAAAAACACCGCTGGCATTTTTATTGTCCGGTCTGTGTACCTCATCTGCCTGCGCTGAACTTTTTTTCCCGCCTGAGATGATTTCTGCAGACGGTGACGGAATTGCTGATTTGTCGCAGTTCCGGGCGGACGGTTCCCAGTTTCCCGGTGTGTATGACGTTGATATTTACCTGAACCAGACCTTTGCCCGACGCCAGTCCGTGCGCTTTGATGCGATAAAACCGGGTGAGACGACCGGTGTCATCCGGGATGACACCGGTCTGGCGCCCTGCCTGAGCCGAAAGTTTCTGGGCAGTGCTGGCGTAAAGGTGGAGATGTTCCCGGCGCTGATGGCGCTCGATGAGGAACAGTGCGTCAACCCGGCTGAATATGTCCCCGGCGCTTTCAGTCAGTTCGATTTTTCCCGACTGCGCCTTGACCTCAGCGTGCCGCAACGGGCAACCCGTAATCGGGCCCGCGGTGATATTGATCCGGAACAGTGGGACGAGGGGATTAACGCCGCGCTGCTCAGTTACCGTTTCAGCGGCACCGACCGTTCCGGCAGTCGCCGCGACAACCGGAGTTATTTTCTTAGTCTGGGCAGCGGGCTGAATCTGGGGGCCTGGCGTCTGCGTGACGACAGGAACTGGAACTACTATGACAGTAATGACGGCAACCGCCATCGCTGGCAGCGTATAAGGACCTACGCGGAGCGGACCGTTGCACCGTTGAGAAGCACCCTGGTACTGGGCGAGAGCACCACCGGGAGTGAGGTATTTGATTCCCTGGGCTTCACGGGCGTGCAGCTTTCCAGCAACGATAATATGTACCCGGAAACCCTCCGTGGGTTTGCACCGATAGTGCGCGGCATGGCGGAAAGCAATGCGGAAGTTAGCATTCGGCAGAATGGATACATCATCTACCGCACCACCATCGCGCCAGGGGCGTTTGAGATAACCGACCTCAGCCCGGTAAACTCCAGCGGTGACCTGGAAGTAAGTATCCGGGAGGCTGGCGGCAGCGTCCGGGTGTTTACGGTGCCGTATACCTCCCTGCCGACGCTGCAGCGTGAAGGACGGATAAAATACAGCCTGACAGCGGGCAACTATCGCGGTAGCAGTGACCATTATGACAAACCGTCATTTGCCCAGGGCACCCTGATATGGGGCCTGCCTCATGATACGACGCTCTACGGCGGCGCGCAGTTCTCATCAGACTATCTGGCGGTACAGTCCGGCGTCGGCGTCAATATGGGGCGAACGGGGGCGGTATCTGTGGATATCACCCACGCAGACAGCACCCTGGCTGACGGCAGCGGGCATCAGGGGCAGTCTCTGCGCTTTCTGTATGCCTTCGGCTTTAACCCGACGGGCACCACCTTCCGTCTGACCGGTTACCGCTACTCCACCCGGGGATTCCACACTCTGGATGAGACGGCGCTGAAGACGATGTCCGGCCGTTTGTATGATCATACGGGACTGGATAATGACGGTAACCCGGTGACAGACACCCGTTCGGACTATTACAACCTGAACAACAGCAAACGTGCGCGTATTGAGGCGGATATCTCGCAGTCTCTGGGGGATTACGGTTCAGTCTGGCTGACCGGGATGCGCCAGACCTACTGGAACACCTCTGCTGGCAACGCGTCACTGCGCATCGGTTACAGTAACAGCCTCGGACCGGTGAACTACTCGCTGAACTACGGCCTCACCCGTTACAAAAACGACAACGCCCCGTCTTATACGGACCGCAGTATCAGCCTTTCTCTGTCGGTGCCGTTTGACAGGCTGCTGGGCAGGCAATCTGCAAACCCGGTGTACGCCACGTTCAGCAGTCGTCGTGACAGCAACAATCAGGTCAGTCAGCAGTCTGGGCTGAGCGGCAAGTTTTTGAGGGACGGTAATCTGGACTGGAACGTCTCGCAGGGATATTCCCGGAGCCAGGGAACCAGCGGCAACGTCAGCCTGAATTACCGGGGGATCTACGGTAACGGGAACCTGGGCTACAGCCACAGCCGTGACTGGCGGCAGATCAGTTATGGTCTGGCCGGGGGCGCCCTGCTGCACCGTAACGGGCTGACCATTGGCCAGCCTTTGGGGGACACCACTGTCCTGATCGCCACGCCGGGCGTCCCGAATGTTGGGGTGAAAAATGAGCCGGGCGTCTTCACCGACTGGCGGGGATACACCATCAAGCCTTATGCGTCGGCGTACCGGGAAAACCGGATACAGGTGGATACCGAATCACTGGATGAGCATACGGATGTGGATAACAGCGTCGCCCGGATTGTGCCGACAAAGGGCGCGGTGGTGCGGGCAGAGTTTAAGGCCCGTCGGGGCTACCGCGTACTGATGACGATGACCCACAACGGAAAACCGTTACCGTTCGGGACGATGGTCACGGCCGGCGAGAGCAGCGGAATCGTGGCAGACGGCGGTCAGGTGTATCTGTCGGGGATGGAAGAGAAAGGTGAAGTGACGGCTCGCTGGGGCGACGGTGCCGGGCAGCAGTGCCGCGCTGAGTATCAGCTGACTGAAGCGGACAGGGCGAATGCGGTTATCCGGACCAGTGGCGTCTGCCGGTGAGAGAAGGGAGGACAGACAGAATGATGATGAATATCGCTGCACACATGGCGTCAGTGATGACAGCAGGCCTGCTGGTCAGTCTGATATCACAGACTGACGCGGTGGCCGCCGATCCCACTCAGATAGTCACCTTCACAGGAATGGTGGTCAATAAGACTTGTACGTTTGATGATGTGACATCAACGGTGGTGCTGGATGACATTGGCACGCGTGAGTTCACGGATACGGCGGTGAAGAAACTGAAGGATGTGCCGGTGAGTATTACCTGTGGGGCGGGGGTGACGTCGGTAAAGATAGTGCCATCAGGGACGCCGGACGAGCAGAACGACACCCTGTTCAGCAACACGGGTGACTCCACGGGGGGGGCGCTGCGTCTGCAGGATCTGTCGGGCACAACGATGCTGCCATCCGGCAGCACGAATGTCAGTGTGATCCCGTCTTCGGGCAAGGGCAGTTACACGTTCAGGGTCGGGTATGTGGCGACAGCGCCGGGTACGGTGACCGGGGGGCGTTTTTTGTCCCAGGTGACGTTGAATTTTAACTATAACTGAGTGCCGGACAGTGCAGTCAGTGCCGGGGGGCAGGATGAAGCGCTCTCTGCCTTATGAATAAACAAATGATATAAAGGCTTCCCGTGAACCGTATTTTACTAATGTGTCTAATGAGTACACCGCATTACGCTCTCGCTGATATGGCGTGCAGTAAGCTTGTTCTGAGTGGCGTCTCAGAGGCTTACGCGACATACACTGATACTGATACTCCTTGGCTGAACTTGCGCGATACGGCTTATCTGCGGGCGGTTGTCTATGATAACTCATCATCTGCAGTGCCTGCGGATGCCTGGCGCATCGCAGCTGACTCAAAAATTTGTACAAGTGAAACGACGAACCTGCGATGTGCGCATATTACAGGAAGTGCATTTTTTGACGATCAGCATCATCATTTAACCTATACCCGCAGCAATAACCTGCAGCCAGGAGGATCTGCTGAACAAACGGCTCATCTGCGTCTGCAGTTTGATGAGAGCAGGCAGGTACCGTCTAACCCGCCTTATCGTATATTAATAGAAGACTCCTATTCACATGTTTTCTCGGTCTCCCTTGGTGATATACCTTCGATGGAAATCACAACCGCAACCTGGAACACCGGGGTTAACTACATGTTTCCGGCCATTAGCGCAGGCGAAACAACGGAAGCACAACTGATTCCTCCGCCTTCCGGGGGGAGCGGCACGCTGCGGCGGGTATCTGATGCGGCGACGAGCGGTATGACTGTACGTTTCAACGATGCCGGGGAAGAGCCAGAGCGTCTGACTATCCAGCAGGGGCAATCCACATCGATATCCATGGTGGCGGCGCCGGACGCAGAACCGGGTGCATACAGCCGGGTATATGAGGCTACGCTGAACTGCCCCTGAGTCCTTCTTTGGTGGGGCGCAGCAAGCAGCGTTGACATCCGATTCTGGCTTTTTTCACCGGACAACGTGACCCAATAACGACGATTGTACGGTTTATTAACGCTTACGGCGGGTATGCTTCTTACGGTTAAAAGCAAAGCATTTGAAGTCGTACCTGCTATGCTATTCCGCTATCAGTGATTTCAAGCGGTTTAGCCAGGGCACCGTGTCGTTCAATAACTCACAACTGAGGTTTTCGATCGTCATGTGTTGTGACATGGACGCGCGGCGCAGCAGGTTGTAGGCGTCATCTTCTCCCAGTTGTAACTCATGCATTACCCGTAGCTGTGCGGAGAAGAGGAATTTTCGCGCCCGCAGTCGTTCTTCCTGGCGTCTGAGCTGGGCTTCCAGAAGGTTAATGCGAGCCGCATTGTTAAGCGCCAGCGTAAAGGCTGTCATGACCCCATCAAAGCGCACCGGTTTACGCATATAGCTGTCAATATTCTGTTCAGCAATCCACTGTAAACGCGATGGCGTTTCAATGGCGGTAAGGGCAATTTTGGGCAACGCGGGCCAGGGCAGTTTATTGGTGGGATGAAACAGGGCGGGATTATCTCCGTCAAACACCAGCAACTGCTGGTCAGCCAACTGTGTGTCGTCAGGAAACGCAGAGCAAAACGTTCCCTGTATGCCAATACGACCGAACTGCTGCGCCAGATGCTGATTATCGCGCTCAGAACAGCCGATCACGCATACTTTTACCCCACGCATCTGCACGTTTTTTCGACTCATGCGCTGCCTCCTTGGGGGCCGAGGCTGCCGAGATCCACCCAGGCCAGCCAGGGATCCGGTTTTACCGCTTCATCGGCCTGCCAGAAGCTCTCCAGCCTGCCGTTATGGCAGCGCGCGAGATGCGGGGTTAACCAGCAATGATTATTATCGGCGTCAAGACGAATCTGGCCGGCTGGTGAATCCATTTCATCCAGTAATGCGGCATTGCGTACGCCGTCGACTTCGGCGTTGCCGTGGCGTGCGATGGCTCTTGCCAGCAAATGTCCGGCTAGCCAGGCGCTCAGGCTGTCTACCGACGGAGAGGCATGTTCACCAAAGCGCTGGCGATAGCTGCTCAGAAAATGACGATTGGCTGGACTGTCAATAGACTGAAACCAGCTTGCAGATACCAGATAACCTTCTAAAGCCTCCGCGCCAATCAACTGGACTTCCGGTTCACACAGCGTCAGGCTCATTTTCAACAGATCTTGCAGCCACGGCTGCTGCTGGCAGGCGCGATGCCAGGCACGGTAAAAACTGTAGGCGCTTTTGCCGACCATAGTATTCAGAATCACTTTGGGACGACAGGCAATAATGTCGGCAATTAACTCATCAACATTTTCTTCGCCAAGGGGCAGCAGTTTGCTCTGTATCACGCTGCCACCGGCAGGGATGACGGCTTCACGCGTGATGCGATCCATCTCCCATGACCAGACATAATTAGAGCCAACATGATAGATCTCCGCCTCGCGCTGCTGTAACAGCCAGCTCAAGAGTGGCAAAACATGCTGATTGGGCGTTGCGCCCAGGTAAATCACATTGTTGCTGCTTTCAAAGCCTTCATAGCGAGCGGAATGCCACAACAACGCATTCGCCCCTTCGATGAGCGGCAGAATTGTTTTGCGCGCCGCAGATGTGTAACAGCCGATCACATGGCGAACGCCGTGACGATAAAGTAAGTCGTGGCAATACTCATAATAGTGATCCAACGAGCCTCTCGGATCGCGCACCACCGGGGCAAGGGTAAATCCGTAAGTGGGGTTAGCGTTTATCTCTTCAATCGCCAGCAGAATGCCGTTGAGCATTTCTCGCCCGATCACCGCATAATCACCTGAAACGGAATAAAGAATACCGACTGGAATAATACTTTTTGGCAGCAACGGCTGAGTTGCGGACATATTTTCTCCTGAATCAACGCGGCCCGCAGGCCGCGTTTGCGGTTATAGCGGCTGGCGAACCACCAGCGGAGTGTAGTAATGCGGCTGACGCATGAGCACCAGATCTTTACGTCTTACCACATGATCAGGATACGTGGAATCCGCTGAGCCGGTAGTTATATCCAGCACGGACAGGCCTTTTTCGCCAATGACTTTAGATTCTGTACGCGGAAAAGCAAAGGTGTCCGGGCCAAACACGCCGCTTAAACCAAAACTTTCTTCTTCAGCCTGAGGCCAGTTGGCAAAGGCCAGCCAGACATTATTCTCACCTGCGCGTACGCGTGGCAGCAGCCAGTGGTATGGATCCGCTCCACAAGGGATCGGCCAGACATGCGGGATTGCCGTGCCTGCATGCGCCATTGGCGTGGGGGAATTGAGTTTTGCCGGGCAGGCGATAATATCGCAGCCTTCCAGAGCCAGAATCCGTGCGGCTTCCGGAACCAGCAGGTCTTCACCAAGTAAAATACCGACCCGCCCGCATGGCAGATCGCAGGCCACCCACTGATTACCCGCGCTGGCCCATTGCTGATCTTCTTCACTAAGATGAAGCTGGCGATAATGCGCATTCAGCCCGGCGCTGCTCACCAGAACAGCGCTGTTGTAGAAGCGATCGCCTTCGCGTTCGGCAAATCCCGCCAGCAGCGCGATATCCAGCTCCATCGCCAGGGTTATAAGCGCCTGTATTGATGCATCACCAGTCGTCAGCGCATTGTTGTTGCGATCGCCACCGGTCAGCGAACGCTCCGGCAATACCAGCAGCTCCACGCCCTCCGATTTTGCCCGTTGCGCCCAGTGTCGTATCTGCGACAGATTTGCTTCAACATCGCTTTCGGGGTGAAATTGCGCGACTGCAATACGGGAATTTTTGCCGCCAGGCAGGGGATTGAACCCGTACAAACCAAAAAAATCCTGAGGATTCCACAGCCAGGTATTGGTCATTAAACGTTGATACAGTTCAGGTCGCCGTTTGCGCAACTGAGGATTATTCTCTGGCAACTGCAGTTCAGCGCTGAGGATCCGATCGCCGCTATCACAACAGGCCAGGAGATTACCGTGACTATCAACGATACAACTGCCGCCGCTGAACTGCACGCCTCGTTCCCAGCCCCAGCGATTACTTTCGATCAGCGCGCAGCCATTCTCCCAACCGCGAGTCAGCCAGTAGGGGGCTGGGGTGCGTTCAGCCAGCCAGTTGCTGATGTGGCAGATAATCTGTGCGCCGCCTAGAGCCGCCAGACGTGCGGTTTCGATAAAGTGAATATCCATGCAAATTAATAGCGCAATGCTACCAATGTCGGTATGGAATACCTGATGTCCAGTATCGCCATTGGCCGCCCATTTGGGTTCGGAGATATAGGGATGGGTTTTACGGTGTACACCGATCACCCCTTGCGGCCCAACCAGTACGGCACTGTTATAATAAAGGTCGGTAACGGGATCGCGCTCCGGCATACCGAACACCAGGAAACAGTTAAATTCGCGCGCGATAACGGCAAAAGCCTGGCTGGTGGCACCGTCAGCGGTTTCGACATAAGGTGCAACTTCCGCGCGATCCTGCCAGCAGTAGCCCGTCGTGGCCATTTCAGGCATAACAATTAAACGTGCGCCATCACGTGCTGCATCTGTTGCTAGTGTCAGCAGGCGAGTGACATTCTCATCTTTACGGAACTGCGTTGGCTCAAACTGAATAGTCGCGACTTTGATACTCATTATTCTGCCTCCTTGCTCAGTAACGAATTAAATACTGGTTTCGGTCCCTGATAGGCATCCGAGGGTTTCCAGTTGGTTTGCATATCTTCAGGAAACGTTTTGAAGTAATAGCAGCCGCGCGTGGCAACGCTGATCGCAACGTGCAGTACCGGGCCAATCAGCATGGCGATAAACGAGGCGTAAACCATCGGATAAAAACCAAGCACGCCAGCAGCACCCGTCGCAACGGCAACACACAATGCAATCACGCCTGACGGATTCCACATGTGGAGATACTCTTTACGGAACTCAACAAAATCAGAGGGAGCCAGATGCAACATTTTGCGGCAGATGAAATAATCCGCGAGGATGATAAACACCCAGGTGTTAGTGAGGATGCCGGTGATTGACAGGAAAGTACCGGTATACTGCAGTATGTTGCAGATATAGAACACGACGCCAAGCAGCCAAACCAGTAACATCCACCACTGACGCCCCGGACGATAGTTAAACGCCATATCCATCGTATTCGACAGGGCGATCGAACCGGAGTAGAGGTTGAGCACGTTAATACGAATTTGAGTGATTACGGCAAATAACACGCCAGTCAGGCCGATAATCAGCGGGAAGACAAAGCCCGGATCGAGCGCCAATGACCAGATATCTTGCCCTTGAATATGTGGCATCAATGTGTAGGCCATAAACGCGCCGAAGAGCATCACGACCACAATTGGGATCAGCATACCCAACATAATGGTGGCGGTGCCTTTATGGCTAATGCCCGGGCGGGCAAAACGACCGTAATCGGTAGCCATCAGTCCCTGAAAGACGATCTGTCCGTTCGCCATATTCATCACCAGCCATAGTGCGTTGCTGTCGACTTCCGCTTTTGGCTGCCAGCCGCTAAAGCCGACCGCCGGATAGTGGTGCGTTAACTGCCAGATACAGAATCCGAACAACAGGATGAAGATGGGAACGCCCCAGGTTTGCAGAAACTGCATTGATGACATCCCTTTCCAGACGAACCAGATCGCCGCCAGCCCCATGAGCGCAAAGATGGCAATTCCTGTGAATGAGTTAACCGGTACGCCCGCGTAGTTGGCGATGGCGTGAGAAACGATGGTGCCTTCAAACAGGAAATAGAAGATGAAATTGATGGCGTAAATCAGCGAGGTAAATGCTGATCCCATATAGCCGAATCCCAGTCCGCGCGTCATCAGATTGAGAGAGAGTCCCTCTTTACTCGCCATTTTCATAATGCAGGAGCCAATTAAAGTGGCGAACACGACCATATAACCAATCGGTAACAGGAGCATTGGCCAGCCGACCTGGTAACTCATGTCGGCGCCAAGACTGAACCAGAACATGGCGGTAGAATTGCCGAGCAATACCAGAATAATGGCCGGGATAGGCCAGCGATAATGCGACGGTACACGGCCAACCGCATAATCCTCAACGGCTTCTGCTTCGGTGATATCTTGTGGTCCCTGAAACCATGCTTTTAACTTGCTCATAGATTTACTCCAAAAAAAAGCCCCGCCGACAGCATTGCCGGCAGGGCTTCTTCGCCTGAAATCGATGTATTCAAGTGGCAATTAGCCACAAGCCGCTTACCAGGCTACGGTGCCTGTTCCTGCACTGCAGGACGCGGTACGGGTAAATAAGCAATGAATATGCCAGTTTTTAAATCCGCTTATTCAGCGGATAGGTGGGGGAACGGAAAGTTCACGATGCATTACGGCAGTGCAGGGCGCACCAATATGGTACGGCGGCGCTATACCGCGCACATAAAAAGAGGATCCTGGGTATCTCTACTCGTCATACGTCAAGTTACATATGTGTTGGCTTCTGAGTCACTCGCCTCATCCATGAGACTCGTCCCTTCCGCTGGTCGCTTCCCCGGATTCAAATTTGTTGCTGACAGATTTGTCGTTCCGTGTTACTTGCTTTGGCCTCACCCTTTAGGGATAACGCACGCCTGGAAACTTATTTTTGCCTACCAGAGGCCAATAATTTTCATCCACATCCCGCCGGCTAATAGCCAGATCGCAATAGATACAATGGAAACCAGGAAGCTTATTCCCCACCACTGGCCTGTAGTATTATATCCCGAGCCAAATAGTGCAGGCCCCGGACCGCCTGAGTACTGAGTCAGGCCCATTGAGAGATTGGAAGTATATCCCAGCGTCAGTGCGGCAAGCAGTGGAGGGACGCCAACGGATACCGACACAGCCAGAAAAGCAAGATACATTGCAGAAATATGCGCCATTGCGGAAGCAAAGAAATAGCGGGTATAAAAGTATACAAGTATCAGCACAATGAATACTAACAGCCAGTCAAAGTGACCGACATAGCCGACGATGCCCTTTGAAATCCAGGTTATCATACCATATTTATTCAGCGCATTTGCCATCATGACCAATACGGCAAACCAGAACATAGTATCCCAGGCCGTTTTCTCTTCAATGATATTTTTCCACGACATTATATTAGAGAGAAGCAAAATGACCAGGCCAATAAATGCCGAGAGTGTGGCGGGAATATTGAAAAGAATATCTCCAGCTGTCCACAGAAGGATTAGCAATACAAAATCGAATGCCAGGATTTTCTCTGCAAGTGTCATGGCTCCCATTTTCCGCAATTCTTCACGTGCGATGCCGGGGATTTCTGGTGTCTTTTTTAACTCTGGCGGATATAGAAAATAAAGACACAGGGGAATTATCACCAGCGCAAGTATACCAGGGACGATTGCCCCCAGAAACCAGGTCATCCAGTTAATCTGAATACCCTGACTGAAAGCCAGCTCGGCTATTAATGGATTACCAGCCATCGCGGTAAGAAACATTGCGCAGATGATGGCATCTATTTGAGAAACGCAAATCATCAGAAAAGCCCCCGCTCTCCTGGCGGTAGGGCCGGGTTCTGACTTATAAGCGGAGGCGATAGACTGGGTTATCGGATACATTATACCGCCGCCACGGGCGGAGGCTGATGGGATACCGGGGCCGAGAACCAGATCGGAAAGAGCCAGTCCGTAGGCGACGCCCAGCATGCTATAGCCGCATTTTGAGATGAACCACAGCGCTACCCGTCTCCCTAACCCGGTTTTAATTACCGCGCGGGAAATGAACATGGCTATACCAATAAGCCAGATCGTACCATTTGAAAAACCTGACAGCGCCGTTACTTTTCCTGTACCTCCACCTCCTGAAATAGGGGTAAGGCCGGTTATCGTGGAAATAACCAGCGCTACCATCGTTACGGCACCCATCGGCATGACTTTTAATATGATGGCGAAAATAGTGGCGGCAAATATCGCAAACATATGCCAGGCCAGCGCATCCAGGCCAACGGGTGGCGGGGTAAACCAGATTAATAACCCTGTTATTATTGTCAGAATACCTTTCCATAAAGGAAAAGCGAGTTTTACCTCTACATGTTCATTCATAATTATTTCCCTTTTTGCTTTTTCCTCATTCCTTTCTGAACAAAAAACGGTGTGGATGTTTTGATTAATGTCAATAATTTTCGCAAATAGGACAAAATGGTTAACCGTTTTGTCATGTGACTCGAATTATTTAGGGTATATGGTGAATAATTATGTGAGACCCCCGGCAAAATGGAAAGATTATGCCGGGGGATATCGCTGTCTCACAGCGCTTAGTTTTTTATATTGTCTCTGACAAACAAGGTAAGAATAAAGAAAACTGCGACGAAAGCGATAATCAAGTTAAAGCCCAGAGAGACACCATACATTTGGGATATCTGGCCAATAAGCCAGCCTGCAAAAGCGCCCCCCATTCCTGAGGCGACGTAAATCAGTCCCATGGTTGAACCGCTTTTATCGGTGAGTTTAGTCGCCACCGCAGAGGCTGTAGGGAACAGTACCGACATGGCAAAACCGAACACCATAAACAAATAAACGAATTGGCTGGCGAAGTAGCGGCTGGCAATAATGGCAACCAGCGACAAGAGAGAAAACAGGATTAAAGTATTACGGTCGCCGAGCTTAAGGTTGATAAATCCGCCAATAAAACGGCCGATGGTGAACAGCATGGCAAAACTGGAGATGACATAAGCCGCCGTGACCATCTTGTCTTCCGCGGAAGCGCCAGCAATGTCGAGCGAGCTGTAGAATATAGGGAAAAAGTTAAGGAAAGCGGCTTCGGCAGCGACGTAGAACAGGATAAAACCAATCACCAGCATCAAGCGTTTCTGGCCGAGAATATGCATAAAATCAGAGAGCTGCATGTCCATACCCTGCGCTTTTTCCAGCTTCAGGCTACTGAGCACCAGAATAATGATGGCGACAATAACGGCGATCCCAACATAGAACAGGCGCCATGAGATGTGATGGGAAAAAAGCTGCTGTAAAATCAGCGGAGTGGCGATCATACCAACACCGAACATGGCGTTGGAGACGTTGAACATCATACCGGATTTCTCTTTATAGAAGGTCGGGATGACGGTAATGATTGATACCAGCATCGAGCCGATGCCCAGACCGACAATTAGATAGAAGCCGAAAAACAGCAGCACGCTGAATGCCAGACTGGTTCCGACCAGGCCGACGGCCATCATCAGCGAACCAATCAGCATCATGATCTTTAGCCCTTTTTTATCGGTAAAGTAGCCGGTAAGCAGGCTGGCGACCAGAAAGCCTATCTGGAAAAACATGATCAGCGTTCCTATTTGCCCCATGTTCAGATTGATGTCGTGCTGTACCTGCTCAAGTATCAGGCCCTTTGTGTTCTGTATGCCGCCAAGAAGAAACATGGTGACGAACAGCAAGAAAAATACTTTCCATTTTTGTTGGTTAGCCATCGTTGATTTCCCTATGTTAGCCAGTAGGTTATTGGTAATGATTGCCTACGGTGTCGAAAAGTGACTGTTCTGCCCAGCCATAGCAGTAATAAAGCAGATCGTCGCAATCGCTCTGTTCCGCCGCATTAATTGCTTCCAGTAGTGCCGATGGAGGCAAATTCCACATCTGAATTCCGCTGTAAATAAAGGTCCCCGGCTGAGATTTTTCACGGACAAGGTTGTTTTGCTGTTTAACAAATTCGATCGGGAAGCCTTCCGTTTTGAACTGTTGATAGCTGATGTCGTAGGGCAGATTGAACAGGCGCATAAAGGCGCGGAAGGCGCTTTCATGCTGTGCGTCATCTTTGGCGAAATATTCAATGAGCCCCTGAACGTCCGCGCCGCCGCCGAGCTTGTGGTAGGGGAAATGCTTCAGCGCTTTGGCAGAGCGGGTGAGGGCCTGATAATCCTGACCTAAAATCCAGGCGTAGGCTGGCGGCCAGAGATCGAGCCATAGCTCGTTACGCCCGGTATCTCTGTCGATAATTCCGGACAGCAAGTTCTGTACAAAGCGGGAGATGCTATGCTGGCGGAACGCCATCCAGCGTTGCAGCAGTTCGTCATTTAATAGCGCATCGGCAGTGGCGTCATACTGGCCCGACCGCATTTGAAACGCCAGCGTCTCCAGACGTACGCGTACTGCATCTACATTAATACCGACCCGGGCCATTTCATTCTGACAGTGCGGGCAGAAGCAGGTGAATAACCCTCTGGGGCTGACGTTCTTACCTGCCCAGTCGGGATAGCGGATGCGGTCAATCAGGAAAGTTGAATAACCGTACTGTGCTTTGATTGCGCTGAACGTCGTTATCCAGAGCTCAATAACGTCCGGTCCGTTAGGGCATAGCCAGTGTTCAACCGGGTTGCCGCGAAAATCGATCACCTGATTGTTTTCGATCTGTCCGGCAAAGTCGCCATTGAGAATGTTAACCCACGGGATCACCTTATACGGGCTGTTATCGGTTGCCCGCTTCAGATCCTGAAGAGGATCTGAACCAGCAAGAATAGTGGGATCCACGCGCTGATGCAGACGCTGTGGTGGCATGTCGAGTCTGGCATGCAGTGTGGCAGTACCTTGCACAAACTCATGCTTAGGATTGTGCGGCAGCCGGCCAGTAGGATAGGGGTTGCGTTCAAAGATGGTATTGACCTCGACGAAGAGGTGATCGACGCCGTTCATTTTGTTAATGCGTTCAAGTATTGGATCGACGCCTTCATCAAGAATATCGTGTGGGTGAAGATGGATTCCGGCCATAGAATGCTCCTTTTGTTCTGGCTGCGGGTTAATCTTTATATAAGTTGTGTGTCAGGCATAAATTGAATTGATGGGTAGACCGCATGGAGCGCCAGCATAGCTATTCCATATAACGGTGCTTTTTCGTTTAATTCGGAAAGCTCAACGGATACCCTGGTGTTGGCAAACAAATGCCTGTCGAGATTGGCCTGTACCCGTGGCATAAAGAGTGCTGCGGATTGGGAGACACCTCCCGTGAGGATGACCTTTTCAAGGTTGGCAATCGTCACCATGTTGAGAATGCCGATGGTTAAGTAATCTGCCAGCTCTTCTAACAACATGGTTGGCAAAGTTTCACCTTTGGCGGCGGCGGTGAGTATTTCATGGGCGTTCATGTTTTTTCCGCTAAGCGCGGACATTCTTTCCTTGAGCCCGGAACCGGAGCAGTAATTCTCGAAGCAGCCTTTATTTTTCCAGTTCTGGTTAAGGTGGCTACGTTCAAACAACATATAGCCAATTTCACCCGCCGCATTATTGATACCCCTGATAATTTTTCCATCCATGAGTAGCGCTGAGCCCAGGCCGGTGCCAATACCAATAAGCGCGGCGCTATGGACATGCCGACATTTTCCTCTCCACATTTCGCCAATCAACGCGGCCCGAATATCATTTTCCAGTACGACCCTGATATTCAGACGCGCGGTTAATTCATCGGCAAGCGGAATGTTGTCCCACTCCGGCAGGTTAGGGGAACCTTCGAGTACCGTTCCGCTGCGATAGTCAACGATGCCCGGTGTTGCGACGCCGATGACTTTCAGCTTGTCACGAGGTATATGTTGCTGTTCGATAAATGCATGAATACTGGCACTGAACAGGTCGAGAAATTCCCGACGCGTTGCGACGTCATAGGTCGATTCCTGCTGCCGGGCCAACAGTTCTGCGTTGAGGTTAAAGAGTGAGAAGGTGATTTTCGTTCCACCTAAATCAATGCCAATGCCTAGTCCATGGTTGGGATCGAAGTTAACCAGGATACCTTTGCGCCCAAGGCCGCCGTCTTCGCTTACGCCACTTTCATAGATAATTTTCTCTTCCAGCAGATCGCTAACGATGTCTGAAATCGTTGCTTTAGTTATTCCGGTTACTTTGGCTATCTGCGCGCGAGAAAGGGGAGAGTTCTCGCGGATAACGTTGAGGACCACTGAGGCGTTCATTTGTCTTAATGTATTAGGAAGATTCAGCTTCAAAGTCTCATTCCTTTTAGTTTTTAAAGTAAACTAATTTGTCAATAAAATGTCCTGTAAACTCGTTTTATTTACACTATCGCCTTTTTTAACGGCTTATAAAGCGTTATTTTGGGTTATATAGTTTGTTTTGTATATTTTATGGGAGAGATCACAAAATGTGACGGATGAGACGAGTGTCAGTAGAATGTGGGTATATCCGCTCGCATGAAACGGAGCGGGCATCAGCGTGCGCAACCCTTTGTAAGGCCATTGGGCAGAAGGCGGGGGAAGGATGAAACCATGAAAACGCTCCAGACTGCTCAGGTTCCGGCTTTATCCTGCCCGCCGGGCGGCCATAACAATGCGTGGGTAATCCTCCCGAAAACCGGTGCATAACCGTCGGTTTTTCCGGTTACGGGCCAGATACGCTAAAAAAATCCTTTAGCACTTCTGGACGTTTTTTACAGTGACGAAGTCGCGATTAGTTGCCTGGCCAACGGAAAATCTGAAACGCTCCGGATATCTGTTATCGGGATAGTTGGCCTGTCCGGAACGTTTCATATCATATTACGCCCGCATATCAATCTGGACGATTCGGGCTTTCACTACTGCACCAGTAATCCCTGTACGAGATTTGCTTTTACGACCGTCACTGCGGGAATATGCAGCGCTTCCATAAACCCCTGGACTAACAGAAGATTGCTGACATCCGTATCACGATATTCGCCGTGTAACTCAGAGTCTCCCTTCCATACCTGAGATGCTGAGAATTTTTGCAGACTTTTAATGTCATAGGTTTTCATATGCAGCTGGCTGCCCACAGAATAATTATGTACGCCGCCAATGCCAATTACCTTACGCGTGGTTAATGCCTGTTTTATTCCTGGGGGAATATCATTTGTGGCATAGAAGCGCACAAAACGTAATGCGGCATCCCGATAAGAGCCAATAGGGTTAGGTGAAGTTACCTGATGGACATCCCGACCTTTTGCCACATCGATAATATAATTCTTCAGGGTAACCGAAGCTAATTTCCCCTGATAAATCTCCGGCTGCCATTTATCATGTTGCTGATTCCATGTCGTCATTTGCATTGAGCCCCCGCCAATGTCCCAGACGACAATCTGATCGTTATTAACGTGCTCAGTTAACATACTTTTTGCCGATAAAAATCCAAGCTCGGCTTCCTGTCGCTGAGTAATGACCCGCAGATTGACCGGCACGGCCTGGTTAAATGCAGCAATAACCTGTGAACCATTAGCCGCATTACGGAAAACGGCGGTTGCCACACCATTAAACCGCACGGGATGAAAGCGCTGCGCCTCCTCATACAATCCCTGCAATGCCGCTTTCCCTTGCGACTGAATTGCCGGGCTGAGCATGTTGTCCGTTGACTGACTCAGGTTCTGGTTAAAACCAACCGGACGTTGATCCTCAAACAGAACCTTGTTGATGTGCTGTCTGCAGGTATCAACCTCCGCCACTAACAGCTTAGTGGTTCCTGAGCCCATATCAATCCCGGCCCTGACTTCCTGACAACGTTGCGCCTGAACGGAGAAACTTGCGGCTAATAAAATGGTCATCGCCCATACATCAGTGCGATGCATTAACTTCTTTTTCATGTTACGTTTCCTGTATGTCCACTTTGTATATCATCAGTTATTCAGTGCTGATTTCGGTGGCAACATGTTCGTCATTTCACAGGGAAATAAAGACCAATGTATAAAAAAAAGACCACACTTGCGCTTAGTCTGTTAATCGTTAGCAGCCTGAGCGGCTGTGCCAATTTAAATCATAAACATAATACAGCAGAACTGACCAGCCAGAGCGTGATGGCGGTGAACTGGCTTCAGACTTCCGGGGAGTACCGTGCTCTGGCGTATCAGGCATTCAACAGCGCCCGGCTTGAATGGGACTCGGTGAGCAAAAAGCCAACGGACAAATACGCGGTAATCGTCGATCTGGACGAAACCATGCTGGATAACAGCGCATACAGTGCCTGGCAGATTAAACACAACCAGCCCTATTCCGATAAGACATGGTCACAGTGGACACAATCCAGACAAGCGTTGGCCGTTCCCGGCGCAGTTGAATTCGCCCGTTACATTTCCCGGCATAACGGGACCATTTTTTACGTATCGAACAGAGCTCAGCAGGACTTTACCGCAACCATCGAAAACATGCGCCAATTGGGGTTCCCTGATGTGAATGAAAAGACTGTTCTCCTGAAAACAGACAGTTCAAACAAGCAGGCCCGCTTCAATAGCATCGCTGCGGAAGGTTATAACGTTATCATTTATATCGGCGATAATCTTAACGATTTTGGGGCCGCCACCTATCACAAATCATCAGCAGAACGGCGTCAGTTTGCGGAAGATAACCAGAAGTTGTTCGGTACTCGTTATATCATCCTGCCTAATCCTATGTATGGTGACTGGGAAGGCGCCTTGACTCCCGGATACTATAAATTGTCGGCCGGAGAGCAGTTGCAGGCTCGTCAGAACGCGCTTCGGTCATGGTCCGGTAAGTGATCTTTTATCCCCCGTATGATTCGCGGGGGACTTTTATATAATTGCTTTTATTTTTATCTATCGTGCCAGAGGTGACATGTGGGCTGGCAATAACGTGCCCCATCCCCGAACCTCGTCACTTAGCGCCAGTGCAGGCGCTGTTCAAAAACACCTGCAGCGTTTTTGTCTCGCAACTTGATTAGTACGGCTGGATGGACTGATCGTGATATAAGTCGACCGGACTAAGCAAAATGGACTGCAATCGACAAAATTATTTCCCTTCTGCGTGGAATTCTTACCGACAACAGAGGGGCTCCGATAATTTAGCTGTCCGTAAGCGTCCAGCGAGCACCGTCTGGTCATCATCTGATGAATTCGACAAAATGGTGTCCACCAAATAGTGGTGGGAACCAAAATGTCAGATTTGCACAAAACAGTCGCTCCCGGCAGCCGTAAGGGCCGCCCTAATTACTCTCCCGAATTTAAGCAGCAGCTTGTCTCAGCCTCCTGTGAACCCGGTGTGTCCATATCAAAGCTGGCGCTTGAAAATGGCATCAACGCCAATCTGTTATTTAAATGGCGTCAGCAGTGGCGAGAGGGGAAACTCCCGCTGAACATCAGGTCGCGCTGACGGAACGCTTCGAGAAATGGGTAATGAGTTGATCCGGTAGAGGGCCCCGGGCCCTCTTATTCTGGAGGAATTATTCTTGACTGACTTTGCTTCTCCCGCCTCGAAGAAAAAGGCCTGTCGTCAGCGTCCGCGTCTGCATCCATTGTGGCTTACTGCGCCGGGTCTGCTGTTTCTGGCCATTTTCCTCGCCTGGCCAACGTTGAAATTGATGCTGCTGAGTTTTCAGAACAGCGACGGCCTGTTCTCACTTGATATCTGGAGCCAGATGTTTGGCGCAGGTATATACGTTAAAGTGACGATAAATACCTTTATCATCGCTTTGCAAACCACCCTGACTTGCCTGCTGATTGGCTATCCGGTGGCATACTGGCTGGCGCAACGCAGTGAAAATACCCGCCGTCGTTTGATGTGGCTGGTTCTGCTGCCATTCTGGACCAGCGCATTGCTCAAAAACTTCGCCTGGATGGTATTGCTGTCCCGCCGCGGCATTTTGTCCGAAATCCTGATGGAACTGGGGGCCGACCAACCGCTTAATGTGCTGTATACCCGTGGCGTCGTGGTGTTTGCGATGGTGCACAGTATGCTGCCGCTGGCGATCATTACCATGCTCCCGACGATGACCAATATTGACAGTCGTCTGCTTCCTGCCTCTCATACGCTGGGCGCGTCACGAGTCAATGCGTTCTGGCGTATATTCTTTCCGCTGTCGATGCCGGGGTTAGTGGCGGCTTGTCTGCTCATTTTTATCAGTTCGCTTGGCTTCTTTATTACCCCGGCGCTACTGGGGAGCCCACAAGATTCGGTGATCGGGCAGTTATTGATTACTCAGGTTCAGCAGTTGCTCAACTGGCGGCTGGCCGGTGCTATCGCCATGATGTTGCTGGTCGTGACGCTAGTGGTGTGCTTTTGCTATGACAAATTGTTTGGCATGTCGTCGATTGCCGGTGGCGAAGGCCATGCCAGCAGCCCCAGGGTTCGGGCATTGGGTTATGGGGTGATTTCCGTGGTCGCCCGGCTGTTTGATGGTATTGCGATGTTGTTGCATCGGCTGCCGGGTAAACCGCGTTTCGGCTGGTTGCTGACGTTGTTTAGCGCACTGGTGATTGCGGTGCTGGTGCTGCCGATAGTGTCATTTTTACCGATGGCGTTCAGTAGCTCCAGTTTTCTGCAATTCCCACCACCGGGTTTCTCCCTGCGCTGGATGCAAACGTATCTTGAATCGCCCATCTGGATGGGTGCGACCGCGCGATCCTTTGGTATTGCGCTGGCTACAGGGGTGCTGGCGGTGCTGATTGCGACCGCAGCTGCCTTTGGTCTGGCGCGTTATCAGGGGAAACGCGGCAGCCTGGTGGTGATGACTTTCCTGCTGCCAATGATTGTGCCGAATATCGTGACCGCGGTGGCGCTGTTTTATTTATTTGCCACGCTGGGGCTGGTGGGGACGGATGCCGGCATTATTCTCGGTCATACCGTGATGGCGATCCCGGTGGTGTTTATTATCATTCTGACCACGTTTAAACACTACGACTGGCGACTCGATCAGGCGGCTGGCACGCTTGGCGCTAACCGACTACGGGTCATCTGGAGCATCACTCTGCCGCTGATCAAAAGCAGCATGGTGGCAGCCTTTATCTTTGGTTTTCTTAATTCTTTTGAAGAGTTGACCGTCGCGCTGTTTGTCGGTGGTGGCGTAAAACAAACGCTACCGAAACAGATGTGGGATGACGTTCTGCTCTCGGTTACCCCTACGCTGGCGGCCGCATCGGTGCTTATTCTCACTGTGGTGACGCTGTTGTTTATTGTTGCTGAACGTTCGCGCCGTAAAGCTGAAGCCTTGTAAGGAGAAAAATATGTCCTCAACCACCAAAGTACAGGCTGAACAGATCGGCAAAGCCTATGGTCGGACGATGGTATTGCAAAATCTCGATCTTGCGGTGCGGAGTGGGGAGTTGCTGACCCTGCTCGGGCCATCCGGTTCCGGTAAGACGACCCTGCTGCAAATTATCAGTGGTCTGACGGAGCCGACGGCTGGTCGCTTGCTAATTGATGGCCGCGACGAGACCTGGACGCCTGTACACCAGCGTGATATTGGCGTGGTATTTCAGAACTATGCGCTGTTCCCGCACCTGACGCTGGAAGAGAACGTAGGTTTTCCGCTGCGGATGCGGCGGATGCCCGGGGCTGTCATTGCGCGAAAGGTTAAAGAGGCGCTGGAAATGGTCGAACTGGGTCATGCCGCCAAACGCTTTCCGCGCGCGTTATCAGGCGGGCAGCAACAACGGGTCGCGCTGGCGCGTTGTCTGGTGTATCAGCCCAGCGTGATTCTGATGGATGAACCGCTTGGCGCGTTGGATCGCAAACTGCGTGAAACCATGCAGATGGAAATTAAGCGTATCCACCGTGAGTCCGGTGCAACCATTATTTTCGTTACCCACGATCAGGAGGAAGCGTTGGCGTTATCGGACCGCATTTGTCTGATGAACGAGGGGAAAATCGCTCAGGTGGATACGCCGGAAGTGATCTATCAGCAGCCCGCTTCGACCTTTGTCGCTGAATTTATTGGCTTGTCGAATATTTTGCAGGGGGAAGTACAAAATGGCAGCCTGATGACTCCTCAGGGCGCATTTGCGTTGCCGACAACGGCGTTCAGCGGCAAGGCTGCACTGGTGATCCGTCCGGAGCATATTCAGCTCTGTGCCGCCGATCAGGCCTTATTGCATGGCAGGATCAGTGAGCGTATCTATGCGGGTTCGGAAACGCGAGTGGTGGTGACGCTTGAAAGCGGTACACGTTTTATCGTGCGTAGTCGCGGTATGTCAGCCGGCGCCATTGGCGATCAGGTTTCGCTTAACTGGGATGTGGAAAACAGTCGGGTGTTATCAGCGTAAATCCTGTATGCCCGTAACGGCAGCGCAAAGCGCGCCGTTACGGAGAGTAAATGTTGAGATCGGTTCATGCTCCATGCGCTATAAGGCGTAATCTGCGGCATCGATTTCCAGCCGGAGAGGTCACCATTCTGACAAAGACAATCAGGGCTGTGATGTAAGCATCCCGGTAAACCGGAACATTCACGTTTAGCGATCTTCCGACATTCTGAGTATGTTCTGAGAGGAGAGCGCCATGCGCACTGTCTTTCAACTTTTCAGGACCATGTGTCAGCTCAAGTCGCGACGAATACCGATTATTTTAATACACATTATTTACTCATCGAGTCCATAACCGCTCGCCAGGTGATAAAGCCACCGCTCAAATTATATGCCCGAAAGCCGTGAGCCTGAAGAATACGGTATGCAACATGCCCCCGCAGACCGCTCTGACAGCCTATAAAAATCTCTTTTTCTTTAGGCAATTTTTCAAGATTCATTCGCAGGGAATCAAGAGGAATGGATAATGCATCAGGGTATTCGCCAAATTGCTTCAGTTCTGCAGGAGAACGAATATCAAGTAAACAATACTGACCCGGTTCCCGTTGTAACACATCGCTGACATGACATATGGCCGTATCCCCTTTGATGACATTTGCAGCCACCATTCCAGCCTGGTTCACAACGTCCCTTGCACTGTTAAAAGGGGGAGCATAAGTAAGTTCAAGATGCTCCAGTTCTTTTACGGTAAGCCCTGCGCGCTGTGCGACAGACAGTACATCGATTCGTTTATCAACCCCTTTTTTGCCTGACGCCTGAGCCCCCAAAATTTTACCGGTATCAGGGCTGAACAGCAGTTTCAGACTGATCATTGTTGCCCCTGGGTAGTAACTGGCATGATCGGCTGCATGGACGTAAATCTTTTCGTAGCGGGTACCATGGGCTTTCAACTGTTTTTCATTTGCACCGACGCTGCCAATACTCAGTGAAAATACCTTGCAAATAGATGTGCCCTGACTGCCCTGGTAAAGGCTGTGGCGTCCGAGCATGTTATCAGCGGCAATACGTCCCTGGCGGTTGGCTGGCCCTGCCAGAGGAATATGAGCGGATTCCTGAAAGACAAAGGCCGGTGTTTCAACGGCATCCCCCACGGCATATATATCAGGGCTACTTGTCCGCATACAGGCATTGACACTTATGCCTCCGAGATTACCAATGGCGAGCCCGGCTTTTTTGGCAAGGGTATTCTCAGGTTTTACACCGATGGCCAGGATAACCATGTCAGTCTGCAGAAACTCACCGTCAGAAAGCGCGACACGGAGCCCCGTTTCTGTCTGTAGTACTTCGTTGAGTGCCGTTCTGAGACGCAGATCCACGCCATGACTCCTGATTTCCTGATGCAGGGCAGATGCCATTTCAGGATCAACGGGAGACATAACCTGTTCCCCCATTTCCAGTAAAGTCACACGGATCCCCCTTTCTCTCAGCGCCTCCATCACTTCAAGTCCGATAAATCCCCCACCGACAAGCGTGGTGTGATCCACGTTATGTTGCTTAATCCACGCCTGGATAGCATCCATGTCAGTAAGACTGCGAAGCGTAAAGACGCCATCTTCTTGTAGCCCGGGTAAAGGGGGAACAACCGGAGCGGCTCCGGTACTGAGGAGCAAACGATCCCATTCTTCGGTATAGACGTCTCCTGAAGTCAGGTTTTTAACCGTTACCGTTTTATTCGCCGGGTCTACTGACGTCACTTCATGATATATACGCACGTCTATATTAAAACGGGATTTAAAATCCTCTGGGGTCTTCAGAATAAGTGACTGCCGTAACGGAATTTTTCCGCCTATATGATAAGGCAATCCACAGTTAGCGAAAGAGACATCGCTTCCCCTTTCAAATACAACAATATTGGCATCTTCTGACAACCGACGTGCTCTGGCCGCAGCTGATGCGCCGCCGGCGACACCACCAACAATAACTATTTTCATTTAATCCTCTCTGTTCACTCGAGGCAAAAATTCCTGCCGGATATCATCATTTCCTCGGGTCAGCAAGTCGCTGCAGACCTGACGAACACCGTGGCAAAATTATGTCACTTTTAGTATACTAAACTATATTATATAAAAATGCATAATGTAAGAGATCAGCAATGGTTAAGAATGAAGACACAAAGCGTCAGGCCGAGATGAAAAATGCAGCCTTAGGAGCCGCAGATGTATTACGGGGACTGGCCAATAGAGACCGATTATTGTTGATGTGTCAGCTAAGTCAGGGGGAAGCGAATGTAGCCGAGTTGGAAGTTGCTGTCGGTATTAGTCAGCCGACTCTGTCTCAGCAGCTTGGCGTTATGCGTCGTTTAAAACTTGTCGAGACCAGACGTGAAGGTAAAATGGTATTTTACCGCATTGAGGATCAACGTATCATGAGATTGTTAAATACCTTATATGATCTCTACTGCCCGCAGGCAGACACCAGTAAAGGAAGCCATAACAACAAATAATGTGATACTGCTTTAGTATGGTGTCTCCCCGCATGTATCAGACGGAGACACGCCACCCCAGAGGCGGTTACTCATCGTCTCGCCTTCACTGACACACTTATCAGACAGTATAGCGGCAAGCTGTACGGGCGAGAGAACGATTCGGACCCCGTTATTATCTTTCATAACCTGTTATTCCTTCATATCCAGCTAATGATATACAGAATAGCACTTTCCTCTGGCGGTCTGTTCTGGTAAGCCGTTGAGAATCATCTGGATAATGATCTGTATAATCAATTTATAAGTTAATAACGATTGTCAATAACTATCAATATGACATGGGTCGTGCAGTTCAGTGCTTTAACTATAAACGATACCTGGTGAAGGTCACCGCTTAAGCTGTCTACAGCAAAAAGGTAGTTACGCCTGCTTATGCATATGCCCTCGTTTATTGTTTTTTCTCAGAAGTTCCGGTTCCCCCAAACTGAAAAAATCGGATAGTACCTCAATAGACGCTTGCTTTATCATCTCATCTAATGATAATCGAAATTGTAATAATAATTATTAACAATTATATTGAGGATATTTATGTGTGAACTGCGCGCAACTTCCGGATTTAAACTGACACTGCTTGCTTTATTTGTCAGTGCTAGTTGTTTACCGGTAATGGCAGAGACCACCACAAACACCAGTACCACCAACAGAGATTCTACTGCTGATGCGTCAACCGGTACGAAGAATCGAGAAGAGACAATCACTGTCACTGCCTCTCCGGGGGCGGATTTTAAACCGGGCGGCGATCAACTTGTTCCTGCTTTCCTTGATGGCCAAATTGCGAACGGTGGTCGCCTCGGTATGCTTGGTGAGCAGAACGCGATGGACGTCCCGTTTAATGTCATTGGTTTCACTTCAAAAATGATTCAGGATCAGCAGGCGCAAACAATAGCAGATGTCGTACGAAATGATGCGGGTGTGAAAAACGTGAAGGGCTACGGTAACTTTTCTGAGAACTACCGCATCCGGGGCTTTGATTTATACGGCGATGACATGACATTTGGTGGCCTGCCGGGAGTGGTTCCCCGGCAGGTAATGGATGCTTCGCTGGTAGAGCGTGTCGAAATATTCAAAGGTGCAAACAGCTTACTGAACGGTGCCGCAACCAGTGGTGTCGGCGGCATGATAAACCTTGAGCCAAAGCATGCCGATGATACTTCGTTGACACGGGTGGGGATTGATTACACTTCTGATTCGCAGGTTGGGGCGAATGTTGATGTGGGACGCCGTTTCGGTGACAACAACCAGTTTGGTGTACGTGTGAATGCGGTCCATAGGGAAGGTGAAACCGGAACAGATAATGAGAAGAAACGTACTACTGCGGCATCGATTGGACTCGATTATCATGGCGAGCGTCTGCGAACTTCCCTTGATGTTGGATATCAGAAGAAAACCTTTCATGATGGGGTTCAGGGCGTCAACATCAGTGGCGTAGACTTTATTCCTGTCGTGCCCTCCGGCTCGAATAATTACAGCCAGAAGTGGGTGTACAGCGATATGGAATCTGAATTCGGCATTGCCAGAGCCGAATATGATATTACTGACAACTGGACCGTTTATGCCGGAATGGGCGCTCAGCACGCGCATGAAACAGGTAACTACGGCACACCGAAGCTTCTGAACAGAGAGGGTGATGCCACTATTAACACGTTTAATTCCAGCCGTATACAGGACAATATGAGTGGGATGGCTGGATTGCGCGGTGATTTCAACACCGGATTTATTTCTCATAAAGTGAATGTCGGGTATTCAGCTCTGAATACCAACGCGAAAAATGCGTATAATATGTCGTTTACTGGCGCTTCAACAAATATTTATAATACAACCCCTGTAGATGAACCTGCTCCCGTCTTTGCCGGGGGTAAATTCTCCGATCCACTTACAACATCACGTTCGCGCACACAGGGTTATTTGCTGAGCGATACACTGGGGTTCTTTGATGACTCGGTATTACTGACACTTGGAGCTCGCCACCAGAAAGTTATTGTTCGCAATTATGATTACGACACCGGGGCAGAAGATGCCGCTTCACGCTATACCAAGAGCCGCTGGATGCCAACGTATGGCATCGTTTACAAGCCCTGGAAGACTATCTCACTTTATGCCAATCACACTGAAGCTTTGCAGCCTGGTTCTGTTGCGCCGAACAATGGTTCGGTAACTAACCCCGGAGCCATCACGGGGGTTGCCCATTCAAAGCAGAACGAAGTGGGAATTAAGGCGGATTTTGGTCGTATCGGGGGCGCGCTCTCTCTGTTCGATATCAGAAAACCTTCCGGCATTATTAATTCTGCTGGCGCCTACGCGCTTGACGGTGAAGAACGTCATCGTGGCGTCGAAACCAATATATTTGGCGAACCTGTATTAGGGCTGCGTCTGAACGCGAGTGCGACCTGGCTGGATCCAATAATGGAAAAAACACAGGGTGGTACTTATGACGGGAAGCAAGCCATTGGCGTTCCACGGTACAATTATGCTCTCGGAGCAGAGTACGACATTAAGCCGCTCAGTGGTTTAACCGCTACTGCGCTCCTGAATCATTCTGGTCCACAATGGGCGGACTCCGCCAATACAAAAAAGCTGGACAGTTATACAACGCTTGATTTAGGTCTGCGCTATCGCACTAGAATTAATCAAAACGACATGGTCTGGCGTGTGTCTGTGGAAAACGTAACTGATGAGAAATACTGGTCTAACGTCGATAGTACCGGAACCTATATTACTCAGGGAGATGGCCGAACCTTAAAACTTGGTGTTACATACGATTTCTGACCTGCTGTTTTCGGGGGAGAGTCCTTCCCCCTATTTTCTTAACTTCCTAAATAAAACACTCTCTGGATAATATTTCCCGTGAAAATAAATATGGTTGATATATGATAATTTTGCTGTGGATTATCGTTGAGAGAGTATCAGTTTTTGACTTCAGGGTGGCTTTTTTGAATAAATCAAACTTTCGCTGAGTTGAAGAATAAGATCACGCATCATCCTGCAGCACAGGTCGTCCCGTGGTAAAACTGAAGTTCAGAATCACCAACTGGCGCAACGATAATAACGCTCTCATCAACCACATTGACTTCTATTTTAAAACACAGGCTTCTTATATTAAAAATAACCATTGATATAATTCCTGTTGTCTATTGTAGGCAAATGCCACCTTTATAGCATTTATTGATCATATTTAATTGTCTGATTTAAATAAAGTCCTGCGCTGAAAGGATTTTATTTTTCCTATATGCAACATCCAACATTTCAGCCAACGGTCAAAGGTTAATGCTTTCTGGTGGAGGATTAGGGTTAGGGCTATACCGTGCTAAATAAGTACACCAGTAAGTACGCGAGAGGGAAAACGGGAAGATTTTATGAAAGAGAATTTCGTAACTTATTGATTTTATGGTGCAATAATAGGAACAATACCTGCCCACTATCATATTGATAGTATTAACTAATATTCTGTTTCAACTACCTACATGCCCCCATATGTTTTTCTGCCCTGAATAACTGGGTGTTTTTTGACCAGATTAATATTTCATCTTGAACGCTTCGGCTATCATCCCGATCTTATGCATATGGTTATTGTTGCGTGCCATTTTATGCGCTTCGGGTTTCAGGATGATAATCAGCAGGTAGGCATCAGGATCCATCGCACCTTGGCAGTATACCAAATGCGCCTGATCGCTGGTTCGTTTGAACTGACGTAAAAACTGCGGGAAAGGGGCATCCGCATCGGCAAGATGAATGTGGGCCACCTGCTCTTCTTTTACCAAGGGATAGGTGCAGTCATCATCGTAAGGCGCATCACGCCCAAAAATATCTGGCAATACACCGTCTTTTTTGTAGGACAGAAAATCCGCTGCCAAATCATCAAGCTCTTGTTGGCTTAATTGCTGACGGATCAGTGCTGACTTGAAAACCCTAATACTCATTCCGTGAACTCGGTCAGATCCTTGTCGGAGGCGTTTTGCAGCAGTTTTTGTCCACTATCCGCAATGTCACTTAAACGTTCAGCCGTTGGCCTAAAACGCGCAGCGGTATGCACCTTGCCCTGCTTTTCTTCCAACAGATCGATCAGCTCTTCAAACACCTTGGCACTGATCATGTAGCCAGCGGGACGGTTGTTGGAGAGAACAGCAACCGGTTCATCAATGAAATATTTCGCCGGGTTCTTTCTTAACTCAGTGATGTTGATAGATTTTTCTGCGAGGATGCGTTCCATAGCTCACCTAAAGGCGTGTTTTATTACATACATTATAATGTACATCAAAGTGTGCATCAATTTTTGTGTATTTATAAAACCTTTAGAGACATCATGTAAGTATCCCGGAAATCCGCGCCATTCTCTTTTAGAGAGTGGTTTACGCTACCCTGGAAGAGAGCATAGAGATCTATGGGCCTGCCCCATTCCTGATGATTTCAGGATTTAGTGAACTTCCGCTTCACGCCCTGAGACATTCGACAAGCTTTTTATGGCTTCAGTAAAGGCGAGTGTCGCGCTTCGAGAGCCAGCAAATACTTTGCTTCATCCTACAGGGTTCTGGTCTTCCAGCAGCGGTAAATGATCCTTATCCATTTGAATGTATGTTGTTGTAGTAACATCCTTTCGACTCATCCGTGCAAGTAGTGAACTGGACTGGACTGACAACATCCGTAACCAGAAGCCATCAAAGTAGTAATATTGCTCAAAAGACAAGATAGAGGGGAGCTTCAAGGTAAGACATGCTGTTAGCATACCCTTGCATTGGGCCACAAACAATCTCACTGTACCTGCCACAATTTTGCCACACTCATAACGCGCAAAAATGCACATTAGTGTTGAACAAAGCAAAACACTGCAATAGTAACTTAATGGTTTTACGAGAAAAGATGGTGCCGATAATAGGAGTCGAACCTACGACCTTCGCATTACGAATGCGCTGCTCTACCAACTGAGCTATATCGGCCCTGCAAGATGCGCTTACGAGCGTAAACACGGGGTAGAAGGTTAAAACTAACCGGGTGATGCGTCAATAGCCTTGCGAATCAAGTGGCTGATTTTGCATCACCCTCGCCATAATTAAGCACGGATAGTATCGTCGCCGAAACCAATCCACTTATAGGTCGTCAGCGCTTCCAGACCCATCGGGCCGCGTGCGTGCAGCTTCTGGGTGCTGACCGCCACCTCCGCGCCGAGGCCGAACTGGCCGCCGTCGGTAAAACGGGTTGAGGCGTTAACATACACCGCAGAGGAATCCACCTCGTTAATAAAGCGGTTTGCATTGCTTAACGAGCGCGTCAGGATAGCGTCTGAATGCTGGGTGCCATGTTCGCGAATATGGGCCACGGCCTCATCCTGATCGGCAACCACTTTGACGTTCAGATCCAGCGACAGATATTCATTGTTATACTGTTCCGCTTTCACTGGTTCTACGCTTGCCGGACCACCTTGTAGCAAGGGCAGGGCGCTCGCGTCGGCATGTAGGCTGACGCCGCTCTCCGCCATTTGCTGGCTTAACGCAGGCAGGAAGCGTCCGGCGATATCCTGATGCACCAGCAGCGTTTCGACAGAGTTACAGGCGCTGGGGCGCTGCACTTTGGCGTTAACGATGACTTTTAGCGCTTCGGTAATATCGGCGGAATCGTCGATAAAGATATGGCATACGCCAATCCCGCCGGTGATCACCGGAATGGTTGACTGCTCGCGGCACAGTTTATGCAGACCCGCGCCGCCGCGAGGGATCAGCATGTCGATATACTTGTCCATCTTCAGCATCTCACTGACCAGCGCGCGATCCGGACTCTCAATCGCCTGGACGGTGGCTGCCGGTAGGCCGCACTCCTGCAGCGCCTGCTGAATGACTTTCACCGTGGCGGCGTTAGTGCGCCAGGTCTCTTTGCCGCCGCGCAGAATCGCCGCGTTGCCGGTTTTCAGGCATAAAGAGGCGACGTCAACGGTGACGTTTGGGCGGGCTTCGTAAATCACGCCAACCACGCCCAGCGGCACGCGACGTCGCTCGATACGCAGGCCGCTGTCGAGCAGACCACCATCGATCACCTGACCAACCGGATCGGCAAGGTTGCAGACCTGCCGGACATCATTCGCGATCCCGCTCAGACGCGTCGGGTTGAGCGCCAGGCGGTCAAGCAGCGCCTCGCTTAAACCGCTGGCGCGTGCTTCTGCCAGATCTTCCGCGTTTGCGCGCAGAATCTCTTCGGCCTGCACTTCAAGATAGTCGGCAATCTTTTCCAGCACCTGATTCTTTTCGCGGCTGGAAAGCTGCGCGAGTTTATATGAGGCCGCTTTGGCAGCAATGCCCATTTGTTCCAGCATTTTCAGCTCCTTAACGGATAATCATATCGTCACGATGGACGGCGACCGGACCATATTCATAGCCCAGAATGGCATCGATCTGCTGCGAGTGCTGCCCGGCGATACGGCGCAGAGCATCGCTATTATAACGGCTGACGCCGTGGGCGATATCACGGCCGTCAAGATTACGAATACGGATGACTTCACCACGCGAGAAGTTGCCGGCGACGGTCTTAATTCCTTTCGGCAGCAGGGAACTGCCGCGCTCAAGAATCGCCTGGGTCGCACCGGCGTCGACGGTAATCTCACCGGCCGGCGGCGCGCCGAAAATCCAGCGTTTGCGGTTTTCCAGCGGCGACGCCTGCGCGTGAAAACGGGTCCCGACGGAAACGCCTTCCATAACGTCGCCAATCACCCCTGGACGGCTGCCGGCGGCGATAATGGTGTCGATACCCGCGCGACAGGCGACATCGGCGGCCTGCAGTTTAGTACCCATACCGCCGGTACCTAATCCCGACACGCTATCGCCGGCGACCGCACGCAGGGTGTCATCAATACCGTAAACATCTTTAATCAGTTCGGCCTGCGGGTTATTGCGCGGATCGGCGGTGAACAGTCCCTGCTGATCGGTCAGCAGCAGCAGTTTATCGGCGCCCGCCAGAATAGCGGCCAGCGCCGACAGGTTATCGTTATCGCCAACTTTAATTTCAGCGGTCGCCACGGCATCATTTTCATTAATGATTGGCACGATGTTGTTATCCAGCAGCGCGCGCAGGGTATCGCGGGCGTTGAGAAAACGCTCGCGGTCTTCCATATCCGCACGCGTCAGCAGCATCTGGCCGACGTGAATACCGTAAATAGAAAACAGCTGTTCCCACAGCTGAATAAGGCGGCTTTGGCCGACGGCCGCCAGCAGTTGTTTGGATGCGATGGTCGCGGGCAGTTCAGGGTAGCCGAGGTGCTCACGTCCGGCGGCGATCGCCCCGGAGGTCACTATCACAATTCGATGACCCGTCCCGTGCAGCTGTGCGCACTGGCGCACTAATTCGACGATATGGGCGCGGTTCAGGCGGCGGGATCCGCCTGTTAAAACACTGGTGCCCAGTTTTACCACCAGCGTCTGGCTGTCACTCATGATTCTCTGCCGTTCAAAAAGGAATTTCGATATCGAGTTGATGTTGTAACAGGAGTCAGGCCGCTTGCCAACACCTTGCGTCATGGATGCGCCACTTCCTTGTGCGGATCGGGCATTCTGGCGGGGGAGTATGACATTTTTATGATGGAAATAATTAAATACCCTTTTTTAGAAAAAGTTCCATCTTGTCATAGATTTTTAATATTCGAGCGTTAAAAAAACAGCAGTTTTTAACCGGGCTGCGGCCCGAAATTGATTGGCGCGTATAAATAAATTACCAGGACTGAATAATGAAAAAGCGTTCACTGGCATTAATGATGATGGGTCTTATTGCTACTTCGGCGACACAAGCAGCAGAAGTTTATAATAAAGACGGTAATAAACTGGACGTCTATGGCAAAGTCAGGGCGATGCATTATCTGAGTGACTATGACAGCAAAGATGGCGACCAGACTTATGTGCGTTTCGGGATCAAAGGCGAAACGCAGATTAATGACCAACTGACTGGCTATGGCCGTTGGGAAGCGGAATTCTCCGGCAACAAAGCGGAAAGCGACGCTACCCAGAAAACGCGCCTGGCCTTCGCTGGCCTGAAATTCAAGAACGTTGGTTCATTTGACTATGGCCGTAACCTCGGCGCGCTGTACGACGTTGAAGCCTGGACCGATATGTTCCCGGAATTTGGCGGCGACTCCTCCGGGCAGACGGATAACTTTATGACCAAGCGCTCCAGCGGCCTGGCAACTTACCGCAATACCGATTTCTTCGGCCTGGTTGATGGGCTGAACCTGACCCTGCAATATCAGGGCAAAAACGAAGGCACTCGTGACCCCAGCAAGCAGAATGGCGACGGTTTTGGCTCCGCAGTAAGCTATGACTTTGGTGGCAGCGACTTCGCTATCAGCGCGGCTTACACCAGCTCCGACCGTACCGATGCTCAGAATCAACTGACGCGCGGCACCGGTAAAAAAGCGCAGGCCTGGGCGACGGCGCTGAAATATGACGCCAACAATATCTACCTGGCGACCATGTATTCGGAAACCCGCAAAATGACGCCAATCAGCGGCGGTTTTGCGACTAAAGCGCAGAACTTTGAAGCCGTGGCTCAGTACCAGTTTGACTTTGGTCTGCGTCCGTCTCTGGGCTACGTGTTGTCAAAAGGCAAAGATATTGAGGGGGTGGGTGATGAAGACCTGGTCAACTACATTGATGTCGGCATGACTTATTACTTCAATAAAAACATGAACGCCTTTGTTGATTACAAAATTAACCAGCTGAAGAGCGATAACAAACTGGGTATCAACGATGATGATATCGTCGCTGTGGGGATGACCTACCAGTTCTGATAACTTAACGTTAAGACAAAGCAAAGCCGCCGTGATAACAGGGCGGCTTTGCTATTGGTAATTAGCGATTTTTCGCCAGATGCAGATTATCGTTATTCATCGTGATCTGGGTATTATATTCCTTCGGCAGGCGACGCGCCTGGTAGAATACTGATTTCCAGTACGGATTATCCAGCGACGAGCGCATGACGCCCTGGCTGGCGGAAGCATGAAGGAAATTATGGTCAGTGTCGTAGAAACCGACGTGCATACCGCCTTTAATACGGAAGAAAACCAGATCGCCAGGGCGTAACTGCTGCGGGCTAACGCGGACCCCCATATGCAGAAGTTCGCGCGTGGTGATGCGCGCCATCGGCAAATTGAAACGATCCTTTAGCGTACGCCAGACAAAACCGGAGCAGTCAACCCCGCTCTGTTTCGTGCCGCCCCATTCGTAGGGCGCGCCTTCCCAGGTATGCATCTGGTCATGCAGAGCGGCGATCACCGGGATCAGGTCATCTGAACCTTCGTCGATAGTCGAATGGCTATGCAGCGCGACGGTTTTATGCGGTTTAGATGTGGAGGAACATCCTGCCAAAAGCAAAAAAGGAACCAATAATAGCGCGTGAGCAAGTTTAGGCTTCATATCATTATTTTTCGTCACAAGGGAACGGACCGAGGTCTTTTATAGCCGATTCGCTACTGTGTCAGAATGACCAAACGCAAAATTTACGAAACCTTACGTAAATAATATATGTCGGGTGGTGCCGTGAGAATCAGCAACCATTATTTACGCCAAAACAGCGTATCCATCATTAATAATTTTTTTCTTCGGGAAACAATATTTCACAAAGGCGAGGCTGGCTGACTTATTCAGATTCAGGTCAAGGTGAAAGATCCTCATCATCCCGGCATTGCACAACCTGGTTGCCCTCCAGTACTTTTGTGTAATAAAAAAGAGAGTGGGACGAGCCTATGCATTTGGATTTTCGCCAACTGCGCAACTTTGTGGCGTTAGTTGAGTACGGCAGTTTTAATCGCGCCGCGGAGGTGGTATGTCTGTCGCAATCGGCGTTCAGCCGCAGCATTCAGGCGCTGGAGCAGAGCATTGGCCATCCTTTATTTGACCGCCAGGGCAAGCTGCCGACGCTAACACTGCACGGGCAAAAGCTGCTGCCTTACGCCCGCCGTTTTCAGGAACTGAACGTTGAACTCAGCAGCCAGTTGCGCGAGGCGGATGATGCGCAGAACGGTGAAGTCGCTTTTGGCTGCGGTCCGGGGCCCGCAGCCGGGCTGATTCCGGGCGCTATCGGTGAGTTTCATCGTCTGCTGCCGCAGGCGAGGGTGCGCTTTCATATTGATAACTGGATTACCCTGCATCAAGCGCTCACCACACAGCAGTATCCCTTTGTGGTCGCCGATAGCTGGCAGGCTGAGCTGGATCCGCAGCTACGCGTTCAGTCGCTCAGCCCGCGGCGCTGCTTTTTCGTCTGTCACGCCGACCATCCGCTGGCTAAACAGGGTGCGGTCTCTATTCAGTCGATGTTGCGCTATCCCTTTGTGGCGCCCTGTCTACCGCCTGGCGTGCGGAAAGTGCTGGCGACGCTCAGCCAACAGCAGGACTTTACCCCGGCGATTCAGTGCGATCACCTCTATGCGCTTTTCTCCATACTGGCCCATACCGACGCGATAAGTTTCGCCAGCGAAGATGGCTTCGCCCTTTGCCAGCACAGCCACCGGCTGGTCAGGCTGGAGCTCAGCGATCTGCCCGATGAGTGGCGGCTGATGCAGACCCGGTTCGCCATTATTTCCCCGGTCCACGCGGTTCTGCCACCGCTGGTGGAGAAGCTGATTGAGATTATTCTTCATACCGACCGCCAGTCACCGCTTCAGCTGTTGGCTCAGAACGGGAGAACTTAACCGGCGCTGACCGGCTGGCCTTTCGCATCGTACAGCGGCCAGTGTTTTTCCAGTTGCTGGGTTTTCAGCGCCTGCTCGACAAACTTGCCGTCTACCCACTGACTCACATCAAAAGCGCTGCGGATCAGGCGGCCAGCGTGGGCCTGTTCGACGCTGCAGCTAAAGCTATCGCTCAGGAACGGGTCGATGCGCGGTGAGGTGACAAAATTCAGATCCTGCGGCTGTAATTTTTCCAGAAATAGCGCCTGCGGAATCTGGCTTTGCTTCGCCATCTCGGCGGACCAGGCATCGCGATTCGCAGGGTTGCTGATTTCAGCCGCGTTTTTCACCAGTACATTAATAATCTGCTGGGTTGCCTGGGGCCACGCGTCAATAAACGCCTGGCTCCCGAGGAAGGCCGCCTGGGTGGTGTTCTGACGACCGAAATCACTGCTTTTCGCCACCACATCTATCTTATCGCCGCGTAATGCCAGCAGAGAAACGCCGCCCCAGACAGCATCAACGCGGCCTGCCGCCAGCGCCGCTTTTCCGGCGTTCCAGTCAAGATTGATGACCTGCAAATTACGTTCGTTAAGCCCGACAGTTTGCAGGGCCCGGTCAAAGGCTAACTGATCTGCCGTGCCGCGATACACCGCCACCCGTTTTCCTTTCAGATCCGCCAGCGTTTTTATCCCCGAGGCTTTGGTCGCCGCAAGGTAAGATTCCGAACCGCGGCTGCCCAGCAGCAAGCGCGTTGGCAGCCCGCTTGCTTTGCCGATAATCGCCGCCAGGTCGCCGAGATAGACAAAATCAAGCTGCTGGTTGGCTAACGCTTCATTCACCGCCGGACCCGCACCTTTAAAAAATTGCCATTTAATCTCCACCCCTTGCGGCTTAAATACCGTTTCCAGTTGATGGCGGATAAACGCCATGCCGACCGGTCCCTCAATAAACGGTTTACTGCCAGCGCTTTGGTCCGGTACGCCGATGCGAATCGTATGTAGCGCCTCGGCCTGGACATGTGTCAGCAGGCCGATAATCGTAACTAACGCCAGCAGGGTGCGGCTAAAAAATGCTTTCATCATAATTTGTTGTTCCCTTACGTTTTTTTCTTCACCGTAAAGAACAGCCCGGCGACCTGTTAAATGCTTTTATTCGCAAAGCATTGCATAAAAAAAGCTAAATCAGAGGTCGCGCGCCCGGCAGGCCGAAATGCATTTGATGCATCGGCATTATTCCCTTAACGCAATGGCGGTGCAGCGCGAGTCACGTTCTTATAGCGGCATAATTTCCCGAAACGTGGATCGATATGTCGCAGATGATCTTAAGAACCGAATCCCCCGGCAGGCCTGACTTCAGGCTTAACGGCTGGCCGTGGCTGCTACCCGCGTTATTGCTGCTGCTGTGGTACGTCGCCGCCCGAGAACGGTGGATGCCGGAACAAATTCTGCCCGCGCCGTCGGTGGTTGCCGATACCGCGCTGTCGCTGCTGAGCGGCGATCTGCTGGCGCAATGGGGATTTAGCCTCCAGCATCTGGCGCTTGGTCTGCTGCTGGGCGCCATTGTCGGAACGCTGCTGGGCGCACTGTTTGGCCTGGTGCCGGCGGTCGCGCAGCGGGTGGAGCCGCTGTTTTATGCCCTGGCGCAAATCCCGACGCTGGGCTGGATCCCTCTCTTTATGGTGCTGTTCGGTATTGATAACGGTCTTAAGCTGGCGGTTATCGTCAAAACCACCATTGTGCCGATGGTCATCAACACGCAACAGGCGGTTGCCAGCGTGCCTCTGCTCCTGAGCGAAGCCGGAAGCGTGATGAATTTCTCTCGCTGGCAGCGGCTGCGCTGGCTGGTGATCCCGGCAAGTCTGCCGGGCTGGTTTACCGGCCTGCGGTTGGCGCTTTCGCAGGCCTGGGTATCGCTTATCGTTGTCGAACTGCTGGCTTCCTCTGAAGGCATTGGCTACCTGATGGTCTGGGGGCGCCAGCTGTTTCAACTGGATATCGTCTTTGTCACCATTGCGGTTGTGGGCCTTAGCGGCATGCTGATGGAGTGGGCGGCGAACCGGGCCTGTTCCCGATTGGTGTTCTGGCCGCAACCGGCCGCCGGACACCTGGCCTGGAAACCGCGGGCCAGCTGGCGAGCGCTACCGCTGCCGTTCGTACTGTTGGCGCTGTGGCAACTGGCCAGCCAGTGGGGCTGGATCGATAGCGCATTATTCTCTTCGCCGCTGGCGGTGGCGGAGCGTTTTGTCCGTGGGGTCACAAGCGGAGAGCTGACCGCTGCGATGCTGGCAAGCCTCGGACGGGCCGTTGTTGGCGGCGCGCTGGGGATCGCCAGCGGTCTGTTATGCGGGCTGCTGCTGGCGCTACGTCCGCGCGCCGGGCAGATCTTTACCCCTACGTTTAATGTACTGCGCCATATCGCACTGTTTGCCTGGCTGCCATTGCTGACCGCATGGGTCGGCAATGATAACGGCGGCAAAATTGTCTTTATCGCGCTGGCCTCGTTCTTTCCCATGTTCTTTAGCACCCTTCAGGCTGTGTTTCAGCGTAGCCCGCAGCTCGATGAAGTCGCCAGAGTGTTGCGCCTGGATGGCATTGCGCGCTTGCGCAGGCTGATTCTTCCCGGCGCCGCGCCGGGGATTTTTGCTGGTCTGCGGCTGGCGCTGATTTACGCCTGGCTTGGCAATATTGGCGCAGAGTATTTCATGTCCTCCGGTGTCGGGATCGGCAGCCTGATGATCAATGCTCAGCAGTTGCTGGATATGCCGACCATTCTCTGCGGTATGGTGCTGGTCGGTATTACCGGCGCGGTGCTGGATAAAACCGGGCGTTTACTGGAAATGCGCGCCACTCGCTGGCGACAACAGGAGCAACTATGACCTCTTCAACTCTGGTCTCTTTTCGCCAGGTACGTAAATCCTGGCAACAGGTAACGGCGCTACACAATTTCAGTCTGGATATCGCCGCCGGTGAACTGGTGGCGCTGGTGGGCAGCAGCGGCTGCGGTAAATCGACGCTGCTGCGGATGCTGGTGGGCCTGGAGTCGGCGACTCAGGGTGAAATTCGCATTAATGGCGAGCCGGTAACGGGCGTGGGTAAAGAACGGGGCATTGTATTTCAGGAGCCGCGTCTGTTTCCGTGGCTTAACGTTATCGACAACGTGATGCTTGGCCTGGCGGACGAAAAGCTCAGTCGGGCGGCGAAACGCCAGCGGGCGCAGGAAATGCTGGATCGCGTGCAGTTAAGCGAATTCGCCAGTGCGTTGCCCGCTCAGCTTTCCGGCGGAATGGCCCAGCGGGTCGCCATCGCCCGTGGTCTGGTCGCCCGTCCGCAGATCCTGATGCTGGATGAACCTTTTGGCGCGCTGGATGCCCTGACGCGCCATACCCTGCAGCAGGAGCTCTTACAGATCCACCAACGCGCGGGAACCACCACGTTGCTGGTGACGCACGATGTTGAAGAGGCGGTAGCGCTCGCCGACCGGGTGGTGGTGCTCACGCCGCGTCCGGGGAGGATACGCGAAGTAGTGAGTTTAACACTGCCGCATCCACGCCAGCGTGACGATGACGGGTTTACCGCCGCCTGCCGCCAGATTCGCAATCTGATTACTTCTGACTGATTTTTTTATTAAGGAGCAACACATGGGACATCCTTCTGTCTATCCGACTGGCGCCACGCTTTACGATCCCCAGCGCGCCTGGAGCGGCTACACCCTTTTCCAGGCGACGGAATACGGCGCGGTACTGGTGGATATGAACGGTCACGTCGTGCGTGAATGGCCTGAACTGCACGGCTTTCCCAATAAAATTCTGCCCGGCGGCACGATCCTTGGTCACAGCGGTGAGCGTGACCCGCGCTACGGTATGCAGGATATGCTCGACCTGATTCAGGTGGACTGGGAAGGTAACGTGACCTGGAAATTCGACCGTTACGAGCAGGTGAGCGACCCCGGCAATGAAACACGCTGGATGGCGCGCGCGCATCACGATTATCAGCGTGCGGGCAATCCGGTGGGTTACTACGCGCCGGGGCTGGAGCCGCAGGTTGAGGGAGGCAACACCCTGATCCTCGCCCATACCAATCTGGTTAATGACGCGATCTCCGACAAGCTGCTGCTGGATGACGTGATTATTGAAGTCGACTGGCAGGGTAATGTTGTATGGGAGTGGCGCTGCAGCGATCATTTTCACGAACTGGGATTCGACGACGCGGCGCGCACTGCGCTGTACAATAATCCAAACATGCGTGCCAGCGGCGGCGGAATGGGCGACTGGATGCATATCAACTCGATGTCGGCGTTAGGACCGAATAAATGGTATGACGCCGGTGATGCGCGCTTCCATCCCGATAATATTATCTGGGACGCCCGCGAATCCAATATTATCGCCATCATTGATAAGCCGAGCGGCAAGATCGTCTGGCAGCTTGGCCCGGACTACAGCAAACCGGAGCTGAAGCATATCGGCTGGATTATCGGCCAGCACCATGCGCATATGATCCCGCAAGGGCTGCCGGGCGCGGGCAATATCCTGATTTTCGATAACGGCGGCTGGGCCGGATACGGCGCGCCAAATCCGGCGTCGGCGGACGGGGTGAAAAACGCCTGGCGCGACTACTCCCGAATACTTGAGATCAATCCACTGACTCTCGATATTGAGTGGCGCTATTCGCCTTATGAGGCGTCTCTGCCGCAGCCAACCGACTCTTACCGTTTCTACAGCCCCTATATCAGCAATATGCAACGTCTGGAAAACGGTAATACCCTGATTAACGAAGGTTCGAATGGCCGCATTTTTGAAGTAACCCGCGACCATGAGATCGTCTGGGAATATATTTCGCCGTTCTGGGGCAAAACGCTGAACAACAATATGGTTTATCGCGCTTACCGTATCCCTTACGCCTGGATACCGCAGCTCGCACAGCCCCAGGAAACGCCGATTGCGGCGGTGGATGTGCGTACCCTGCGCCAGCCAGGCGCGGCGGCGGGTCCGGCGCAGAGCGTGGTGCGGGTAGCAGGCGTAAAACCATACAGTAAAAGCGCCGATGCGTTATGTGTGGCGACCGATAATGACACGTTGCGCCGCAGCCCGAAACTGTTCCGCGTTGCGGAAAGCGCGTTCAGGCCGATAAGCGCGGCGAGCGAGCTGGAGAGCGGTCAGCCAATACTATTATTTGTTGGCGCGGAGCGCTGTGTGCATTGCCGCAAACTCTGGCAACAGCTGGGAAATCAAAAAATTAGCCAGCGGACCGCTCAGCTTGATACGCGTTATCTGGATGCCGACCAGCATCAGGCGCTGGCGAGCGAGCTGGGCGTTCGAGGATTGCCGACGCTATTGCTGTTAAAACCGGGGCAACCGACAGTCCGCGCGCCTGCGCAGGCCTCGGTGGAAAGTCTATTCGACTGGCTCAATAGCGCACTGGCATGATCCGGTGATAGCGCCCTTTTATCCTGCGTTGTGGCGCCTGTAAGTGGTTTTTATCGCTACGTCAGCGTGGTTTTGATCATCTTTGTGGGTCGACCATCGAGATGCTGGCGATACTTGCGGGATAATGTCGCTGTTTTGCGCGGCGAAAGTGAACGCCGCGCTGCCCGTAATCCGGGCATTTCGCCCGCGTCATTCTCTTGTCACTGTTCTTGACGCATACTCTCGCGAGACCATCTGCTGATTATGGAAAACGAACGATGAGTAAAAGACTGACAATTTTCGATCTGGATAACACCTTAATTAAGGGCGATAGCAGCACGGTGTGGAGTCGCTTTATGGTGCGTGAAGGCTGGGTGAACGATCCGGACTATCTGGCGCGTGAAGCGAAGATGATGGCCGACTACGATCGCGGCGAAATGAATATCGCCGATTACGTGGCTCTGATTCAGGCGCCGCTGATCGGTGTAGCCAGGCCGGAAGTGGATAGCCTGCTGGCGCGCTGCGTTCGCGAAGAGATCGTGCCGCGCGTTTATCCGCAGGCGTGGGACGTTATTCGGACACAACAGGCGCGAGGCGAACAGATGCTGATTATCTCCGCATCGGTTAGCCTGCTGGTGCAGGCGGTCGCGAAGGAACTGGGCATTGCACAGGCGCTGGGGATTGATGTGGAGATGGTTGACGGCGGCTATAGCGGCGTGATTGCCGGCACGCCGAGCTATCAGCAGGGGAAGGTGGTGCGTCTGGCGCAGTGGCGACAGGCGCACCCCGAATACTCAGGCGAGACGACGTTCTATACCGATTCGATTAACGACCTGCCGCTGTGTCTGCATGTCGACCACGTGCGGCTGGTCAACCCTTGCCCGCAGCTGATAGCGGCGAATGTGCAGTATCAGTGGCCGGTGCTGGAGTGGCGGTTGTGATTTCCCCGGCGCTAAATGCGTTATCCGGGTTACCTGTTCGTGCGGTCAGGTAGCCCGGAAGACGCAGCACGCCGCCTCCGGGAATGTTGTTGTGATCGCGCAACTAATCAGGTTTAAACAACGGCACCACGCTACCGCCGATATAGCGGCGGCGCAGCCAGGCGGAAAGCGTATCCATCACCATCACCACCGCGACCAGAATCAGGGTGATAAACATCACGACATCCCAGTTCCATAAGCGCATATTTTCCGCGTAAATCAGGCCGATGCCGCCCGCGCCGACAAAACCGAGTACCGCGGCTGAACGGGTATTGGATTCAATCTGATACAGACTCAGCGCCAGAAACGTCGGGAAAGATTGAGTGAAAATGCTAAAGCGATGTTTCTGTAAACCGTTGGCGCCTACTGCGGTTAGCCCGCGACCCGGCGCGCGGTCAACCGCCTCATGTCCTTCGGCATACAGACGACCCAGCAGACCGGTATCCTGCATGATAATCGCCAGTACCCCGGCCAGCGGCCCGAGCCCGACGGCGCGGACAAAAATCAACCCCCAGATCGCCATATCAATCCCGCGCAGGATATCAAACAATCGGCGCATCAGCAGAGCGATAATCCCCGGAATAACGCCGCGCATAATGTTGCGTGCGGCAAGAAATGAGAGCATGAGGGCGATCACCGTTGCGGTAATTGTGCCGGCAAAAACGATAGCCAGGGTAATGGCGATTTGCGTGAAATAATAACCGAACGGCCAGTTGAAAAAATCATGCCAGACGAACATCCGCAGCAGATAGCGACCGATTTGCTGAACCCCGGTGATGAGTTGCTGGCCGCTGATGCCGAATTGCATAAAAAACCAGACATAATAGAGCACGCAGGTCAGCGTCAGCAGGGCGACATAGCGCAGATAGCGTCCCTGGACCTGATACAAATCTTGATGCTGGCGACGGCTGGCGGCGATATCCGGTTGGTTCTGCCACTGACTCATTGTTTCCCCTCCACAACCCAGCGCCGCAGACGGCCGGACAGAATATCCAGCAGCGACACCACGATAATAATCAACAACAGCGTAATGCTGACCTGATCGTAACGATCCAGTTTGATATTGGTCATCAACTCCTGGCCGATACCTCCGGCGCCCACCAGACCAAGAATGGTTGAGGAGCGGAAGTTAATTTCCAGACGCATAAAACCGTAGGAGAGAAAAATAGGTTTCACCTGAGGCCACAGAGCGAAACGGATGCGCTGCAACCGAGACGCGCCGCAGGCGGCCAGGCCGCGGACCGGTTTATCCTGTGCGCTCTCTACCGCTTCATAAAACAGCTTGGTCAGGCTGCCGATGGTGTGCAACATTAAGGCCAGAAAGCCGGGGATCGCCCCGATGCCAAAGGCCATGACGAAAATGACCGCCCACGCCAGTTCCGGCATGGTGCGCAGAAAAGCCACCAGCACGCGCACGGTAAAGCGCAGCGGGGCCGGGGACCAGGCGTTATTGGCGGCGACAAACGCCAGCACCGTGGCGCTTGCCACAGCCACCAGCGTGGACGCCAGCGCCAGCTGTAGCGTCTCCCAGATCAGCGGCAGTTGTATCGGCAGACGATAGCCCCACCAGGCCAGCGAACCTTTGATGTGCGAATCGGCAAACAGTTCGGCAACATGGAGAGTTGGCAAGGTTTCAAGCATGTAATCGAGAAAGTTGGGCAGCGAATGCCAGATCGTAAAGAGATTAAATTCCGCCATATTGCCAGCGGCGAAATAGAGCACCAACAGTAGCACTGACCAGCTGAAAGTATCGCGCTTTTGCCGCGCGCGAACCTGCTGATAATAGCGTTCAAATTCGGTATGAGTGTTATTCATGTGTCGCGATGTCTCTACCAGTCGCCGCCGGCGATAAGTGCCGGGCGGCGGCATCAGGGCGGGGTTAACGTGCGTTAACCAGTTCGCGTTTCATATCAATGATCTGCTGGAAATCAGCCACGCTGCCCGGGCCGATATGTTGCGTACCGCCCATCGCTTTGATGAAACAGGCGTGATCGTCAGTATCCAGCTTTTTAATCGCGGTGATGACTTTGGCTTTAAAGTCCGCTGGCAGGGCGTTGCTGACCAGAATCGGGCCATTTGGGATCAGCGGTGATTTCCAGATAATACGGATTTGCTTCATCAGGTCCGGGTGATCCATGCGAATCAGACGGTTGAAGGCGCCGACGCTGTAGCCGGTATTATAGTCGCCCACCATTGAAGTCCAGGTTACCGCGCCGGCAAACTGGCCGTTCAGCACGCCAAGAATGTCCTGTTCGTGCCCGCCGGAGAAGGTCACGCTGGAGAAAAAGTGGTTATATTCATTATCCGAGGTGCCGCCGAACTGCTGTTTAAACGCGTGGTTCGGAATTAAAAAACCGGAAGTGGAATCCGGGTCGGCGAAGCCAAACGCTTTGCCTTTCAGGTCTTCTAACTTTTTATACGGGCTGTCCGCTTTAACAATCACCACCGAGTGGTAGCCGCGGGACTGATCTTTATCATCCACGGCAATCCCCACAATATCGACGGCCTTTGGATTATTAAGATAAACCGAGGCGTACGATGAGGGGGACATACTTAATACCACGTCAACTTTGCCGCCCAGCAGGCCCTGGATAACGCCGGAATAGTCGGAAGAGTTACGTAATTTCGTATCGACGTTCAGCGCTTTATCCAGGAACTGTTTAACGCACTGGTTATCACCAATTTGCTGCGTTGCGTTCTGACCGCCAAGGATACCCAGATTTAACTCCTTCGGTTGTTCAGCGGCGCTTGCCTGCCACGCCATCATAATGCCTGCAACCGCTGCGGATAAACGAACTGCGCCAGTGATGTACTTTTTCATTATTTTGTCCGTGTGAGTGAAATTTAATGCAATTGGCTAATTTCATCGCCATACAGCCGTTGCAGAATATCCTGACTAAGCTGAGTGGGATGGTCGTCAAAAATAATCTTGCCTTTGGCTACGCCAATAACCCGGGTGCAATATTCACGCACCAGCTCCACCGAATGCAGGTTTACCATCACGCTGATACCCTGTTCGCTAATTTCGCGAAGAACATTCATGATGCGCTGGGTATTTTTCGGATCCAGAGAGGCGACCGGTTCATCGGCCAGTAAAATTCGGGGGCTTTGCATCAGCGCCCGGCAGATAGCGACGCGCTGCATCTGACCGCCGGAGAGGTTTTCCGCCCGTTGTAGCGCGTGGGGCAGCATATTCATCCACTCCAGCAGGGAGATAGCGCGGGCCCGGTCGGCATCAGAAAAGATTTTGAATAATGATTTCAGAGTTGAGGTCTGGCTTAGCCGTCCCAGCAACACATTGGTTAAAACGTCAAGGCGCGGGACCAGACAGAAGTCCTGAAAGATCATTCCGCACTGGCTACGCCAGGCGTTTAATGCACGCCCTGACAGCGTTGAGATTTCCTGCGCCGCCCCGACTTCCGGATAGCTCAGGATCTCGCCGCCGCTGGCCCTATGGGTGCCATTCAGTACATGCAAGAGGGTCGATTTTCCGGCGCCGGATCGACCAATTACGCCAACTAACTCGCCGGCATAAAGATCAAAACTGATGCTATCCAGCACGGTTTGTTGTGCACTGTAGGATTTACTCAGATTCTGTACGCTCAGGACCTTTCGTTGTCGGTGAGTCAATGGGGGGGAAAATTGCTGATAGTCGCTTTCCACAACCGCAGCCAGAGAACTGTTCATAAACGTGTCCGGGTTTGTCATTCAACTGGACACTATTTATGGCGTTTTATATGACGGCCCGATGACAGTAAGACGAACAAATAATGAACTCGCCAGTGGCCGGTGAAAGGAGCACCCTCTTATATTATGCGGCTTGCGTCACGGCCTCCCTTCTCAGGATTCGCGTCAGTGTTGTTCAACGTTGTTTAACAATGAACGTCACGGTCAGTAAAGGAGGTAAAGCCGTCTTAACGGGCTTTGGACGCAACGACGACACCATAACCTGATACGGGACATCGCCTGATGCCTGCAATTTGAATTGTGCAGGAGGGGATTTTAAGAATTCTCATCACAGGCTTCAGATTTTTAGCGGGACGCGCTGATAACGACGCTGTTGTATGCTGTTGTGATGTATCTTGCATGATGTTGGATATAGATTATACGGTTGCGATTGATTTTTATTATCGTTCATGGAGTTTTAATCTTTTTTAATTATTTTTTATGGTTTTTAATTTTATTAATTAAGTTAAATTTCTTTATTTTATTCTTTATTGTTTGTGTTTTATAGTTTTAAATTCTTTTTTAGTTGATGTTTTTTGTTATTTTTATTTTTTGAGTGAATATTTTTGTGAGAATAGTCTTAATAGATTATGGCTAAGATCCTGGTAAATATAATAATCATTTAAGAATCAGCGTGCAGGTGACTAATAACCACATGAAAGTAAATGATTTTTATGTTTAACGTAATATTCTTATTTTTATTATTTAGATATCATTTGGGTAGATTGTCATTTATCCTTTTTCACACTTATTGACACCCGTGGAGAAAAATCCTAAATTCTGAAACACAACAAACAGATGTTTTTAGTATTCATTGCCTCAGGTGACCTTTTTTCAAAGAGGAATTGACAAAATTATATTTTGCAGGCCAGGACTGTCAGCGGTGTTGTGATATGTTCGAGATTTCCAGGACTATGGGGTTGACTTATATGGAACGTAAATGCTCTCTGAGCAAATGCATCTGGCCGGCGCATGATAAATATTTTTTGAAGGGACTCTCCGAGCTGATACTGGATATTGATAGCTTAATTTATTTATCACTTGAAAAAGTGTGCAAAGAATTTGTTTTTATTAACCTTAGCGCCAGTTCGTTGAATTATTTTATTCGTCGCGATAATGAGTGGCTGGCAGAAATGAAGGGAAAACAAATTGTACTTATTGCGGCAAGGCGCTCTGAGGCTCTGGCTAATTATTGGTACTACAATAGCGCAATTCGTGGCGTAGTCTACGTCGACCTAACTAATAATATTCGTCAGGATCTGGCCTACGTTATTAATGGCCGTTTTCTGAGGAAGGATATCAAGAAAGAAAAGATCACCAACAGGGAAATGCAAATAATTCGCATGACGGCGCAAGGAATGCATCCGAAATCTATCGCCAGAATTGAGAATTGCAGCGTGAAGACGGTTTATACTCATCGCCGGAATGCCGAAGCCAAACTGTATTCAAAAATACATAAATTAGCGCTTTAGCGGTCTGATTATTTTTTTGTGAACGTAATTTTTAAATATGTGCGCAAGGTCATTATACCGCCAGTCATTCAGGTCACAGGCAATATTTATATGGCCTGAGCCCTGAATAATGGCGGGAAATGCGCACAGAAGTGGGACATCGGGTCTCTCATTAAACTCAGGAAGAAAATGCTATGAAAAAAAAGGTTCTTGCAATTGCTCTGGTCACTGCGTTTGCCGGTGTGGGGGTTGCTCAGGCAGCAGATGTGACTGCTCAGGCAGTCGCAACCTGGTCGGCAACCGCTAAAAAGGATACCACCAGTAAGCTGGTGGTGACGCCGCTGGGCAGCCTGGCTTTCCAGTATGCCGAAGGCATTAAAGGATTTAATACGCAGAAAGGTCTGTTTGATGTGGCTATTGAAGGTGATACCACCGCCACCGCGTTTAAACTGACGTCCCGCCTGCTGACTAATACCCTGACTCAACTGGATACCTCCGGTTCCACTCTCAGCGTCGGCGTTGATTATAACGGCGTGGCAGTCGAAAAAACGGGTGACACCACCATGATTGATACGGTTACGAACACGCTGGGTGGTAATCTCAGCGCGCTGTCCACTGGCTATAACGCTTCTGGCCGTACAACTGCGCAGGACGGCTTCACGTTCTCCATCATCAGCGGTACCACTGATGGTACGACTGCTGTGACGGATTTCAGCACGCTGCCGGAAGGTATCTGGAGTGGTGACGTCAGCGTCCAGTTCGACGCGACCTGGACCAGCTGATCCGACTATAGCCTCGGTCAGGGGGAAGCCCCTGCCTGAGGCTGATGACAAATCTGGAACAGATATTGTGCTCGTATTTCCGTCAGGTGGCGGCTAATGCCTGGTTAGGTCTACAAAACCAACAATATCATTATGTTATGTGTTTTTCGTAGGCCCGAGTAAGCGAAGCGCCACCGGGCAATTTCAGAACAACGTACTTTGTCAGCAATTTGAGGCAAGGGGGAAGCCCAGGCCTTATTTCACGGACTGAATTCATATGAAAAATCACATTCTGGCCATCGGCCTGTTGCTTAGTGGAATGACGCCAGCCCTGGCGCTGGATGTGGGCGACATCTCCTCATTTATAAACAGCGACAGCAGTACGTTAAGTAAAGAGATCAGAAATACAACCGACAGCGGTCGCTTAGTCAATATACGTATGGAGCGCCTCAGCTCACCGCTTGATGATGGCAACGTGATCCCGATGGATAAGCCGGATGAAATTTTACTGACCCCTGCCAGCCTGTTGCTGCCTGCACAAGCCAACGACGTGATCCGTTTTTTCTATAAAGGTCCGGCGGACGATAAAGAGCGCTATTACCGCATCGTCTGGTTCGATCAGGCGTTAAGTGACGCTCAGCGCAACAGCGCCGCCCGCAGCGCGGTAGCAACGGCGTCGGCGCGTATCGGCACTATCCTGGTGGTGGCGCCGAGAAAGGTGAATTTCCGCTACCAGTATGCCGACGGAAAGTTGGTGAATACCGGCAACGCCACGCTGCGTATCCTCGCCTATGGGCCGTGCCTGAAGGCGGCTGAGGGGAAAGAGTGCAAGGAAAACTACTTCCTGATGCCGGGAAAAGAACGTCGCTTTACGCGTGTCAACGTGGCGGATAAAAGAGGGCGGGTCGCGCTCTGGCAGGGCGAGCAGTTTGTTCCCGTGAAATAGACATCTGTGCTAATGGACCACGATTATGTCTCTACCAGGGATTACCACAGGACTAAAAACGCTCCTTGCCTCGGGCATGGTTATTTTGTTCGTTCCACCCGGCGTCACCGCCGCTGTCGATAAGGTACAACAAATTGGCGGCGTGATGATTCCGCAGGCCTTCAGTCAGGCGCTGCAGGACGGGATGAGCATTCCTCTGTTTATTCACCTCGAAGGTAGCCGCGGTACTCAGGACGATCAGCGGATCGGCAACGCCTTTATCTGGCTGGATAATGACGTTCTGCGCGTACGGCAGATTCAGCTGGAAGAAAAAGAGAATAACGCCACGGTCAGCGAGCAGACCCGCAAACAGCTGACAGCGCTAACCAATGAAGCTTTCAGCAAAGAACTGAACATTAACCTGACCGACAACGCGCAGTTGCAGCTCAGTCTGCGCCAACTGCTGCTGCAACTGGTGGTGAAAAAAGAGGCCCTGGGCACTGTACTGCGTTCGCGCAGTGAAGATATCGGCCAGTCCAGCGTTCATTCGCTCAGCAGTACCCTGAACTATAACCTCGGGATTTATAACAATCAGATGCGTAATGGGGGCAATAACACCTCCAGCTACCTGTCGCTGAATAACGTCACCGCGCTGCGCGAACACCATGTGGTGCTGGATGGATCGTTGTATGGCATAGGTTCCGGTCGCCAGGACAGCGAAGTGTATAAGGCGATGTATGAGCGTGATTTTGCCGGTCATCGCTTTGCTGGTGGGATGCTGGATACGTGGAACCTGCAGTCTCTTGGTCCGATGACCGCCATTTCAGCAGGGAAGATCTACGGTGTTTCGTGGGGCAACCAGGCCAGCTCAACGGTGTTCGATAATACCCAGTCGGCCACGCCGGTCGTGGCTTTTTTACCCGCAGCCGGGGAAGTTCATCTTACTCGCGACGGGCGGCTGATGAGCGTACAGAACTTCGCGATGGGTAACCATGAAGTGGACACCCGCGGCCTGCCCTACGGGATCTATGATATTGACGTTGAAGTGATTGTGAACGGGCGGGTCGTCAGTAAACGTACGCAGCGGGTCAACAAGCTCTTCAGCCGCGGGCGCGGGGCCGGCGCGCCGTTGGCCTGGCAGTTCTGGGGTGGCAGTTTTCATATGGACCGCTGGTCCGGAGGCGGTAAGACGTCGCAGCCCGCAAAAGAGAGCTGGCTGGCCGGGGCTTCGGCCTCTGGCTCGGTTAGCGCGCTGAGCTGGTCAGCGACCGGCTACGGCTACGATAACAACGCTGTTGCTGAGACGCGACTGACGTTACCGCTGACGGAATCCGTCAACGTGAACCTGCAAAATATGCTGGCCAGCGACCGTTCCTGGAGCAATGTTGGCAGCATTAGCGTCACCTTACCCGGTGGGTTCAGTTCACTGTGGGTCAACCAGGAGAAAACCCATATTGGCGATCGGATACGGCGCAGCAATGCTGATAACCGGGCGATCGGCGGTACGCTGAACCTGAATGCGCTGTGGTCTAAACTGGGCACATTCAGCGTCAGTTATAACGACGATCGGCGTTATAACAGTCACTACTACACCGCCGATTACTACCAGACGCTCTACACCGGCACCTGGGGCTCGTTGGGCATGCGCGCAGGGATCCAGCGTTTTAATAATGGCGATAGCAGCGCCAGCACCGGGAAATATATTGCGCTGGATTTCTCGCTGCCGCTCGGTAACTGGTTCAGCGCCGGAATGACGCACCAGAACGGCTATACCATGGCTAACCTGTCGGCGCGTAAGCAGTTTGATGAAGGCAGCATTCGTACCATCGGTGCGAATATCTCGCGGGCCATTTCCGGCGATACCGGGGATGACAAAACCCTCAGCGGCGGCGCCTACGCCCAGTTTGATACCCGCTACTCCAGCGGCACGCTAAATGTGAACAGCAGCGCGGACGGCTATGTGAATACCAATCTGACCGCCAATGGCAGCGTTGGCTGGCAGGGGAAAAATATCGCCGCCAGCGGGAGAACCGATGGCAACGCCGGGGTGATTTTCAATACCGGTCTTGAGGATGACGGCAAGCTGAGCGCCAGAGTTAATGGGCGCATTGTCCAGCTCTCCGGTAATCGTAATTACCTGCCGTTGTCGCCGTATAGTCGTTATGAAGTGGAACTACAGAACAGTAAAAATTCGTTTGACAGCTACGACATTGTTACCGGTCGCAAGAGTCATCTGACCCTTTATCCGGGGAATGTGGCGGTGATTGAACCGGAGGTAAAACAAATGGTGACGGTTTCCGGGCGCATCCGCGCTGAAGACGGCACGCTGCTGGCCAACGCGCACATTAATAACCATATCGGTCGCACCCGTACCGACGATAAGGGCGAGTTCGTGATGGATGTCGATAAAAAATATCCGACCATTGATTTCAGCTACGGCAAGAACCAGCGCTGTGAAGTCGCGCTGGAACTCAGCCAGGCACGCGGCGCAGTGTGGGTGGGCGATGTGGTTTGTACGGGGCTCTCCACCTGGGCCAGCGTACAGCCGACAGGAGAAGGTAATGAAAGCTAAGTGGCTGGCATGTTTTATCATGTTAACGGTGTCGCTGTGCGTGGCACGAACTTATGCGGCGGTGACGAAGACCGTCTTGAGCGATGCGCCCGCCATGTCATTCGTGTTCGTTGAAAACAACTCCGATGATAACTTTTTTGTCACCCCCGGAGGTGGGCTGGATCCGCGATTGACAGGCGCTAACCGCTGGACCGGGCTGAAATACACGGGTTCGGGTACGATTTATCAGCAGAGCCTGGGTTATATCGATAACGGTTACAACACCGGTCTGTACGCCAACTGGTATTTCGATATGTGGCTGGATAACTCGCCGGCGTCCTATCCCCTGCTCGGTCTGCGCTGTATCAACTGGTATTCGGGCTGCGATATGGCCACCAGCCTGATCCAGCCGCAAACCACCGATGCCAATGGTTTCTATGGCGTGACGGTGACGCCCGGCGGACAAAAATGGATGCATGGCATGATGTCCGACGCGTTCTATCAATATCTGCAACAGATGTCGGTAGGCAGCAGCTTTTCCATGACCATTAATGCCTGCATGACGTCGATCGGCTATGACGCCAGTAACGGCGGGCGATGTAAAGATCAGGATTCAGGCTACTGGTATGTGCGTACCGTTACGCATACCAAAGCGGCAAACCTGAAGTTAATTAACACCCATGCGCTGGCGGAAGTTTTTATTAACAGCGACGGGGTGCCGACCCTGGGCGAAGGTAATGCCGATTGCCGGACGCAGACCATTGGTAGCCTTGCTGGTCTGAGCTGCAAAATGGTTAACTACAGCTTGCAAACGAATGGTCTGAGTAATACTTCCATTCATATTTTTCCGGCGATTAGCAACTCGTCGTTGTCCTCAGCGGTGGGAGCCTATGATATGCAGTTCAGCCTCGATGGAAATTCGTGGCGGCCGGTGAGCGGCACGGCCTATTATTATACATTTAATGATATGAAGTCTGCGGACGCAATCTATGTCTTCTTCTCCAGTAATTTCTTTAAACAGATGGTGGCGTTAGGGATCAGCGATATCAATACCAAAGATCTGTTTAACTTCCGCTTTCAAAACACCACGTCACCGGAATCGGGCTGGTATGAGTTTTCCACCTCCAACTCGCTGGTTATTAAACCGCGTGATTTTAGTATCAGCATTATTTCCGATGAATACACGACTGCGCCGACGCGTGAAGGTTACGTTGGCAGCGGCGAACCGTCTCTGGACTTTGGCTATATCGTCACCACCAGCGGCCAGACTGCCGCCGATGAAGTGCTGATTAAAGTGACCGGCCCCTCGCAGGTTATTGGCGGACGCGCATACTGTATTTTTAGCTCATCAGACGGGGTAACGCGGGTACCGTTCCCGGCGACGCTCTCATTTCTTACGCAGAGTGGAACCACCAGAACCTATGACGCAGGGTGTGATGACAGCTGGCGCGATATGACCGACGCGCTCTGGTTAACCACCCCGTGGACCGATATTTCCGGCGATGTCGGGCAAATGGACAAAACAACGGTGAAATTTTCGATCCCCATGGATAACGCAATATCGCTGCGTACGGTAGAAGATAACGGCTGGTTTGGTGAAGTGAGCGCATCGGGAGAGATTCATGTCCAGGCGACATGGCGTAACATCAATTAACTGGCGGCGGATGGCTTTCTGCCTGCTGATCCTGTGGATAGCGCCAGGGGTACAGGCCATCTCTGTCGGTAACTTAACCTTTTCGCTAGCGGCGGATGCGGAGTTTGCCGCGAAGCGTGTGGTGAACAATAACAAAAGCGCGCGTCTGTATCGGATTTCGATTGTCGGTATCGACCGCCCTGGCGGCAAAGAAGTGCGCTCTCGCCCGGCGGACGGTGAACTGCTGTTTGCGCCACGTCAGCTTACGTTGCAGGCGGGAGAGAGCGAGTACTTTAAGTTTTACTACCACGGTCCGAAGGACAACCGCGAGCGCTATTACCGGGTTTCCTTTCGTGAAATTCCGACCCGTAATTACGTGATGCGCACTGACAGCGGTACGCAGATCAGTATGGATCCGGTGGTGGTGATGGAGACCATTCTGGTCGTACGTCCGCGTCAGGTCCAGTTTAAATGGGCCTATGACCGCGCGGCGGGCACCGTCAGCAATACCGGGAATACCTGGTTTAAGCTGCTGATCAAGCCTGGCTGCGATACCACGGAAGAAGAAGGGGATGCATGGTATTTACGGCCCGGCGACGTTGTCCGCCAGGCTTCACTGCGCCAGCCTGGCAATCATTACATCATCTATAACGATAAATTTATTAAAATGACCAAAGATTGCCCGGTGAAGTAGCCGGGCCATTTTTCGCAATGCCGTTCACTTAAGCAAATCATCGGTGTTGTCTTTTGTTTTATTTGCCTGTGGCAATCGCATTATCGGTGGTTCTGGCGAGCATGACGCATTTTTCGTTTTCACCCATTCAGATTCCGTGGTCTGTTCCGTTCACGATAAATACGCGGATATTCGTTATATCCACAGCGTGTGAACGGGCAGGGGGACGTTTCGCCCGTCCCCCTGCACCCCCGGCATTGCGCTGAAAACCTGCCGCTCCGCGGTCCGCTCCACTCCGGCTTCATCTGGCGGACCGGGCGGGACTCGACGTCCCTGTCTCGACCCGCCCTCTGGCCGCCGTCCTGGCGGCCAGTCCTGGATGCGCGCCTGCGTTCCCGCCAGGTTTCCTTGATGCGCCCAACTCCCATGCGGTGAGTCCGTTATTCGTCAGGGGCTTTTCAGAGGCTGAAAGTCATAAAAAAGTTATATCCTTTATATTTCAGCCCGTATCAGCTCAGTTAGTGAATCAACCGAATCAGATTTTCGTTTAAACCACCGATTGACAGAACCGCTCAGCCAGCCATAAACGCAACTGACAGCCTTTAACTGACCAGCATTAGGCCATCTTTCGCCATTTGCGACGTTTATACGGAACGTCTCGCATACTGACGATTCGCCAGCAAGTTCAGGCAACAACACAGCAGATAGTAAACCGCGCCGGTAAAGACAAAAATTGCCAACGGGTAAATCTGTACCCGGTTATTCACCTGTCCGGCGACGGTGGTGAGTTCCGGCACGTTAACAATAAAGGCCAGTGAAGTGTCCTTTAACAGGCCGAGAAATATCCCCACCAGCGACGGCTGGACGTTGCGTAAAGCCTGTGGTAGCAGGATTAGGCGCAACGTTTGTCCGGAAGAAAACCCCTGGATAAGCGCTGCTTCATATTGCCCACACGGCAGCGATTGCAGGCCTGCCAGCACTGAATGCATCACTGATGCGGCGGTAAACCAGGCCAGCGCGAGCGTCACGGTCACGGCTCCCGGCAGATCGCTGCCGGTGAGCATCGGCAGCAGATACCAGAGCCAGAAAATCACGAAGATCAGCGGAATGCCGCGAATGATCTCTGCCCACAGAAATAACAGCCGCCGTACTATTCCGCCGTAGCGCCAGGCCATGCCCGCCAGCAGGATCCCCCCGGGCAACGCCAGCGCGGCGGCGCCGATCGCCATCAGCAGCGTTAATACCACGCCGCCGGGGATACCGTCCGCCAGCCGTCCCCACAACAGATAATCGAGATTATCCACGATCACTGCCAGATTAGCGTTCATAACGGGCCCTCCCTTGCTGTTTTCGTCCCGGACCCAGTCGCGCCAACACCAGTCCCATTACGATACCCAGAGCCAGATACAGCACGGTACCGATGGCAAAAGCCTCCAGCGCATGGGCATTGTAACTTTCAATTTGCCGCACCTGGTAGGTGAGCTCGGCAAAGCCGATACCGCTGGCCAGAGAAGAGAGCTTCATCAGATTCAGATACTGGCCGATGATTGGCTGCCAGGCGTTAGCCAACCCTTGCGGCAGCATAATGTGGCGTAGTTCTTGCCAGGGGGTGAATCCCTGCGATAGCGCAGCTTCTTGCTGGCCGTTGCCGACTGCGCGGAGCCCGGCGGCGATCTCTTCAATCAAAAATGCTGAGATAAAAACCCCGAGTCCCCACATTGAGCAGAGAAATTCCGGCGTTAGCCACCAGACACCGCCCGGCAGAATCGACCAACTGTGATCGTCATTGATAAAATTCTTCACTGTCAGTGGCAGCAGGTTCCAGGCGGCAAAATACCAGAACAACAACTGGACCAGCAGCGGCGTATTGCGGAACAGCGAAACCCAGGCGGCTACCAGCCAACGGCCGGGCCGTCCGCCGCCGAGGCGCAGCGCCAGCAGCAGGACAGCCAGCACGGTTGCCAGAATGATACCGGCGGTGCTAACCCAAATGGTGGTGAGAAAACCGGAGATTATCCATTGCAATGCTTGCCCGCTTAGTACGCCATGCCAGTCGAGATGCGGGATCACGCCTCACTCTCCTGGTGCAGCGGATCAAGCACCTTTTGCAGAAAACGACGGGCGCGGGCGTGCTGAGGCCGGGCGAAAAATTCGGCGGGCGGCGCAACTTCGAGAATATTTCCACCGTCGATAAAGACAACTCGATCGGCAATCTCGCGGGCAAACTGCATTTCGTGCGTTACCACCACCATAGTAATACCGCTATGAGCGAGAGCTTTCATGACCTGTAAGACTTCGCCGATCATCTCCGGGTCCAGCGCCGATGTCGGTTCATCGAACAGGATGATTTGCGGCGAGGAGGCGAGGGCGCGGGCGATCGCCACCCGTTGCTGCTGGCCGCCGGACAGCTGAGCGGGCATTTGCTGTGCTTTATCGGCGAGTCCAACCTGCCTGAGTAACGTCAGAGCCCGCTCGCGGGCGGCGCTTTTCCCCCAGCCATGGACGCGTTCCAGCGCGAGGGTGATATTCTCCTGCGCCGTCAGGTGAGCATAGAGATTAAACTGCTGAAAGACAAAGCCGACCCGGCTGCGTAACTGGCGCAGAGCGCCAGCGGGGAGCTGGCGCGTTGGCTTGCCGTCAATCAGGATCTCGCCGTCGCTCAGGGATTCCAGTTGATTGATCAGGCGGATCAGGGTTGATTTTCCCGATCCCGAAGGACCGAGGATCGCTACCACTTCGCCGGGATCAACCTGTAAATTAATGCTGCTCAGCACCTGATGATCGCCGTAGCTTTTGGCGACATCGCGGAATTCAATGCTGGCGCGCTGCAGATGCGAAAAATCCGCGGAGGATGCCGCGGAGTGTGAAAATAGAGCCGATAACATAATCTCTTTTCTGCTTATTTAGCTTCGATAGTAAAGGCGCGCGGCTGTGGCGTTTTGGTGCCCGGACCAAACCAGGCGTTGTAAATTTTGCTCGCCTCGCCGGATTTCTCCAGATTCACCAGCTCGTCGTTTACCGCTTTCAGCAGAGCCGGCTCGCCTTTTTTCACGCCGACGCCAATCTCTTCTTTGCTCAGCAGATCGGGAATGATTTTGAAATTAGCCTTGTCCGGCGCTTCCGCCAGCAGCCCGGCAAGGATGGTACTGTCCTGGGTTATCGCCTGCACGTTACCGTTACGCAGGGCGGTCAGCGCCAGCGGAATATCGTCATAAGAGAGCACGCGCGACTGCGGGAAACGCTGATGCAGCGCCTGTTCACCGGTGGTGCCTTTTACCGCGCCGATACGCGCTTTGCTGTAGTCATCAAGCTTATCCGGTGATTTCGCAGGGACAAGGAACTGCTGACCGGTAACGAAATATGGTGTCGAGAAATCAATAACCTGTGCGCGTTCTGGCGTAATGGTGATATCGGCGACGATCAGGTCGGCTTTCCCGGATTGCAGCAGCGGTATGCGGTTGGCTGGGTTGGTGGCGACCAGTTCCAGTTTCACGCCGAGGGATTTCGCCAGCGCTTCGGCGAAATCCACGTCGTAGCCAACGATTTTGTGCGTTTTAGGGTCGACCGATCCAAACGGCGGGTTGGCGTCAAAGGTGGCGACTTTGACCACTCCGGCGGCTTTGATATCTGCCAGTTGATCGGCCTGAGCCTGTGCGGCGAGCAGCAGAATGCCCAGCGCCAGCGCGATTTTTGTTTTTACGATACGCATTAATTTCTCCCTGAATCCCTGTTTTATTTTGTGGCTATCACGCTCCCACAAATCGACCACCTTCGGCAAAGAAGAAAAAGTTCTTATCTATAATGAAAAAGAACTTAACAACGATGGGGATATTGGTTGGCTGGAGCATCCCTTTCGTTTGACATCCGGCGCGATTTTTTCCTCCGGTAGCGAGGTGCTTACCGGGGCTACGGGGCCATGCGGGTTGGGTTCTGTATTGAGGCGGCAATCCGGTGAAGAGGCCCGGTAGGTAAACGGTCGCCGTAATATGCAATCGGCAGAATTACAAATCAGGAATTGATATTTCTCACCCGTCGTCAACTGTGGTTGAAATAGACGTAAGCAAAGAGGCTTCCTGACGGAGGAGAAAAATGAACGTCGCGCTGCTGTGGCAACGTATAACGGGCTGGCTGGCTTCTTCATCTGACGGTGAAGCCGGACAGCAGGATCCCCAACGAATCATGGAGGCAATATTACCGGTCGCCAGTCTTTACGGAATTGAACCCGGCAACGTGGAAACAAGGTGGTTTCGCCATGATAAAACATACTGAGCGGCGCAGGACGCGTGAAGCCTACTGGAACGAGGTGTGCTTTGTGTAGCGTGAGGCTGTTTGCGGTTGCGGCAACGCAGGAAACGATGCCGCAGCCCTGAATGGCCTGGATTATTCTTTACCTGCTAAAATACATCCGCTTAATTTCCGTGTTCGCCTGCGCCTCAGGCGCAATCCGTTTCCCCATTCTCCAGTTCATTGCTGCCCCGGCGCTTTTTGGCCTCTTTTCCGCCACCGACTCGCTTATCGATAAGCGAACTGTGCTTTACATGCCGGAAAAATACTCAAAATCATATAAAAAATCTTAACCGAGCGGCATTATATCTATACGTTGTGCGCTTCAGGCCGCTGCGAACCGATGTGCCTGAAGGATAACGCGATATTGAGATAAGGAATGTTTTTTCAAAGGGATTGATATAAACATGCTATCCGCGCCCAATGACTATCTTGCAGGAATCGACGTTGGTTCAACCACCGCCAAACTGGTGCTGCTGGACAGACAGCGGCAACTGATTCATCACGCCTATCAGCGCCACTACGCCGACATCCGTCAAACGCTTTTGGCTCTGTTCGGGCAGCTACAGGAAACCTTTCCGGCACTGACCGTTGTTCCCGTGATTACCGGCTCGGGCGGTCTGGCGCTGTCTGAACTGCTCTCCATCCCGTTTGAGCAGGAAGTTATCGCCAGTTCGAAGACCATCACCACCTTTATTCCGCAAACCGATGTGGCTATCGAACTGGGCGGGGAAGACGCCAAACTCACCTATTTTGACCGTCATTGCGTCGATCAGCGGATGAATAACAGCTGCGCCGGGGGCACCGGCGCATTTATCGACCAGATGGCTTCGCTGCTGGAAACCGATGCGGCAGGGTTGAATCAGCTGGCAAACAACTATCAAACGCTTTACCCCATCGCCTCGCGCTGCGGCGTATTCGCTAAAACCGATATCCAGCCGCTGATCAATCAGGGGGCGGCAAGGTCGGATATCGCCGCATCAATCCTGCAGGCCATCGTTAATCAAACCATCAGCGGCCTGGCCTGCGGCAAGCCCATCAGAGGCAACGTCGCTTTTCTCGGCGGCCCGCTGTATTTCCTTGATAATTTAAGAAAACTGTTTATTAAAACGCTGAGGCTGAAAAAGCATCAGGTTATCTTTCCGGACAATCCTCAGTTGTTCGTCGCCATCGGCGCCGCGCTGCTGGCGGAGAAACAGGAGGCGGCGGTCCCGATAAGCCAGCTAATTAACACGCTGCGCGACGCCAGAAAGAGCACTGTTAAAGAGGTCGATCTTCTGCCGCGGCTGTTTCAGACGCAGGCCGACGTTGACGCCTTCCGCGCACGTCATGCCCGAGCCAACGTGGCGCGCATCGCACTGGAAGAGTATCGGGGAGAGGCCTGGCTGGGCATCGATTCCGGGTCAACCACCACCAAAGTCGTTCTGATCGGCGAGAAGGGCGAGTTGCTGTATGACTTCTACGGCAACAACAGGGGCAATCCGCTCAACGTCGTGCGCGAAGTGTTGTGCGACATCTATCGTCGGTTGCCCGCCGAAGTCACCCTCGTCAGGTCGGCGACGACCGGCTACGGCGAACAACTGATTAAAGCCGCATTCCGCGCCGATGTGGGCGAGGTAGAAACCGTCGCCCACTACCGTGCGGCAGAGCAGCTTTTGCCAGGCGTAGAGTTTATTCTGGACATCGGCGGTCAGGATATGAAGTGCCTGTATATTCGTGACGGCGTCATTAACAGCATTCTGCTGAACGAGGCCTGTTCTGCTGGCTGCGGTTCGTTTATTGAGATGTTCGCTCGTTCGCTGAATATTCCCGTCAGCGAGTTTTCGCAACGGGCGCTGCTGGCCGGACGGCCGGTGGATTTAGGCTCCCGTTGCACCGTATTTATGAACTCGAAGGTCAAACAGGCGCAAAAAGAGGGAGCGAGCGTCGCCGATATCTCCGCCGGACTTTCCTACTCCGTTATCAAAAATGCGCTATATAAAGTCATTAAGATTAAACAGCTCGATATGCTGCCGCAAAAGATCATGGTTCAGGGCGGCACATTCTATAACGAGGCGGTACTGCGCGCGTTTGAAAACCTCACCGAAAGAGACGTCACCCGCGTAGATATCGCCGGGCTAATGGGCGCCTACGGCGCGGCGCTTATCGCGCGGGACCGCGCCAGCGACGGCAGCCCCAGCCAATTATTGCAGCCGGACGAACTGGCCTTGTTCGACGTAGAACAGAGTAGCGAACGCTGCCGCAAATGCAACAACCAGTGCATGCTGACGATCAATACCTTCAGAGATGGCCGGGAGTTTGTTTCAGGCAACCGTTGTGAAAAAGGCGCCCGGATCGAGGTGGCGCCAGACTGCCTGCCCAATCTGTATGAATATAAAGAAAGGCGGGTATTCAACTATAAAGCACTGCCTGAAGAACAGGCGGCGCGGGGAACGGTCGGTATTCCACGCGTGCTCAACCAGTTCGAAAATTATCCCTTCTGGCACACGTTTTTCACTCAACTGGGCTTTCGTGTGGTGCTGTCGCCGCCGTCAACGGAACGCCTTTACTTAAAGGGAATCGAAACGATCCCTTCCGAGTCGGCCTGCTATCCGGCCAAACTGGTACACGGCCATATAGAGCATCTGATAGAGCGTAAAGTCGATCGCATCTTCTTCCCGTCCGTCACCTATGAATGGCGGGAAACACCGGGCGGCGACAATCACTTCAACTGCCCGGTAGTCAGCACTTATTCGGAAGTTATTCGCACTAATATCGACGCCATCAGTCAGGGAGAGGTTGCGTTTCATAACCCGTTTATCAACTTTAACCACCTCGCGTCGGTGGAAAAGGTGCTGTTTGACGAATTCAACGCGCTCGGACTGACCCGTAAAGCGGTCAAACTGGCGGTACAAAAAGCCTGGCAGGAACTACAGGCAATGCGGCAGGACATCCGCAATAAAGGAAAAGAGGTGGTTCAGTGGCTGGTGGAAAACGACCGACCCGGCATTGTGCTCGCCGGTCGCCCCTATCACGTCGATCCGGGCATTCACCACGGCATTGACCGCATCATCGTTGAAGAGGGGATGGCGGTGCTGACGGAAGACAGCGTGGCGCATCTGGGTGAGTCGCTGCTACGCCGCCCGCTACGCGTCGTCGACCAGTGGGCTTACCACTCACGCCTGTACGCTGCCGGGGCTTACGTGGCGGCCAGCCCGCAACTGGAACTGGTGCAGCTCACCTCATTCGGCTGCGGCCTTGACGCCCTGACTGCCGATCAGGTGGAGGAGGTGTTAAAGACCGCCAATAAGGTGTATACCCTGATAAAAATTGATGAGGGCGCTAATCTGGGCGCGATCAGGATCCGCATTCGCTCGCTTAAGGCGGCGATGACCGCCCGACGGCGGCACGGCGTTACCGTCCCGGATACGTCTTACCACGCCAAAAGAGCGCCCTTTACCGAAGCGATGCGTGACACCCACACCATCCTGGCGCCGCAGATGGCCCCCATCCATTTTGACCTGATTCAGGCTGTTTTCCGTGCCGAAGGCTATCGCCTGCAGGTGCTGCCGACCGTGACCCGATCGGCCATTGAGCAGGGGTTAAAATACGTCAATAACGATGCCTGCTACCCTTGTGTGCTGGTCACCGGGCAAATTGTCGACGCGCTGACCAGCGGGCAGTACGATCCGGATACCAGCGCCGCTATTATCACTCAGACCGGCGGCGCCTGCCGGGCCACCAACTATATCGCTTTTATTCGTAAAGCGCTGGAGGACGCGGGCTTTCCGCAGGTTCCGGTCATTTCTCTCAGCGCCGCCGGACTGGAAGATAATCCCGGTTTTCGCTATAGCTTACGGATGGTGAAAAAGGCGGTGATGTCGATAATCTACGGCGATCTGCTAATGAAAGCGTTGCTGCGAACGCGCCCCTATGAGTCTGAGCCCGGTTCGGCGCAAAAGCTCTACGAATACTGGAATCAGCGGGTAAAGCAAAATCTTGCGGCTGAAGGCAGCATGGGGCAGTTTAATGCCGACGTGGCGCAAATCGTCGCCGGGTTTGACCAACTCCCGCTGCGCCCGGCGCAAAAACCGAGAGTCGGCGTCGTTGGCGAAATTCTGGTGAAGTATCATCCCGGCGCTAATAACGATCTGGTCGCGCAGATTGAAGCGGAAGGCGGCGAGGCGGTGGTTCCCGATATGCTCGATTTTTTCCTTTCCTGCACTTATGGCACGCGCTACGACCACCGCCAGTATGGGCTGAATTTCCTCAGCATGGCGCGCAATCAGGTGGCCACATCCACCATCCAATGGATGCGCAAGTCGGTAAACAAGGCATTAACCCGCAGTCAGCGCTTCAGCGCGCCCCCGGCTATCGCCGAGCTGGCGGCAATGGCGGAAAAGGTAGTGTCACTGGGCAATCAGGCGGGCGAAGGCTGGCTGCTAACGGCAGAAATGATGGAGCTTCTGGAAGCCGGGGTCAATAATATCGTCTGCGTTCAGCCCTTCGGCTGCCTGCCAAACCACATTACCGGGCGTGGCGTGCTCAAAAGCCTGAAGCAGAAGTATCCGGCGGCCAATATTTTCGCTATTGACTACGACCCTGGCACCAGCGAAGTCAATCAGTTTAACCGCCTGAAGCTGATGATGTCGGTGGCGCAAAACGCCATTGATATCAGAGTCGAGCACGACCCGGAGCCCAAAAGCATTGGTTTGGGTAAACCTTGCCGGCCGGAAAACTCTTCATATTAGGGCATCAGAATCTAAATGCTCCGGTTTATACCGTAATGCCGGGCAATCGGGATTTTACGTAGTAGCAATTGATCCGCACCAGCAGTGGTAACACATACGGGTTATTTTTCAGAGCCAGGGATGATGATGAAGAAAAAGAAAAGCAGCACACCCACCCCCCACGATGCCACGTTCCGGCAGTTCCTGACACAGCCGGATGTAGCCCGTGATTTCATGGAAATTCACTTACCAGCGGAACTACGCGCGATCTGCGATCTCAGCACGCTGAAGCTGGAATCAGGTTCGTTCGTCGAGGATGACTTTCGACAGTACTTCAGTGACGTACTCTACAGCCTGAAAACGTCATCTGGCGATGGATACATTCACGTACTTGTGGAACACCAGTCGACGCCCGACAGACATATGGCCTTTCGCCTGATCCGTTATGCGGTGGCCGCCATGCAGCGCCATCTTGACGCAGGCCATAAGAAACTGCCGCTGGTAATACCGATACTGTTCTATACCGGTAAGCGCAGCCCGTATCCATACTCAACCCGATGGCTGGATGAATTTGACGCTCCGGCGCTGGCAGGCAAACTGTACAGCAGTGCTTTCCCGCTGGTTGATGTGACGGTTATTCCGGATGATGAAATTGCAGGCCATCGCAGAATGGCCGCCCTGACTCTGCTTCAGAAACATATTCATCAGCGGGACCTGGCTGAACTGATCGACCGGCTGGCGCCCATTTTACTGGCCGGATATCTTTCTTCATCGCAGGTGATATCGCTGGTACACTATATATTACAGGCAGGCGAAACATCCGATGCCGAAGCCTTTGTTCGCGAACTGGCACAGCGTGTGCCGCAACACGGAGACGTTCTCATGACCATCGCACAACAACTTGAACAGAAGGGCATCGAGAAGGGAATCCAGCAGGGAATCCAACTGGGTGAACAACGCGGTATTGAAAAAGGCAAACTCGAAGTTGCCCGTACCATGCTGCAGAACGGCATCGACCGCAATACGGTCATGAAAATGACCGGCCTGACGGAAGACGATCTGGCGCAGATCCGCCACTAGTCATCCTCTCCTGAATGTCTCTGTCTGACCATCAGCGGATTTATCTGTCGGCCGCTGCCGTTAAAAGCGACATCGAGGTTTGTCCGTAAGAGATAAATGCCGCCGCTTCAGCGCGGTCGCCAGCCAGCGGGGGAGAAACAATGCGCGATTGCGTCAAAACCAACCCAACAACGAGCTTCATGTAGGCAAACGAACCGCGCATTCGCTTCCCTATCCGCCGAGATACATCCGTTTAATTTCCGGGTTTGCCAGCACCTCCGGTGCCGGGCCTGAGAGCATTATTTTCCCGTTTTCCAGCACATAGGCGCGATCGGCGATAGTCAGCGCCGCCGTGGCGTTCTGCTCCACCAGCAGTACCGTAATATTCTCCTCCCGCAGTTGCTTAATGGTGGCGAAGAGTTCCCCGACAATTTTCGGCGCCAGACCGAGGCTCGGTTCGTCCAGCATCAGTAATACCGGTTCGCTCATCAATGCCCTGGCAATCGCCAGCATCTGCTGCTCGCCGCCGCTCATGGTGCCCGCCATCTGATTGCGCCGCTCTTTTAGCCGGGGAAACAGGCTGTACATCCGGTCGCGCAAGCGGGTAAACCCGGCGAGATTATTGTAGGCGCCCATGCGCAGGTTTTCTTCAATGGTCAGGTTGGTGAAGATGCGCCGCCCTTCGGGCACAAGCGCCAGCCCCCGACGCACAATCTGGTGCGTCTGGCTGCGGGAAATATCCTCGTTGAGAAAATTGACCCGTCCTGTAGAGCGCACCAGGTTGACGATACCGTTGAGGGTTGAGGTTTTCCCCGCGCCATTACTGCCGATTAAGGTGACGATTTCCCGGTCATAAATATCAATATCGATGCCTTTCAGCCCCTGAATCACGCCGTAAAAAACTTTTAACTCACGTGCGCTAAGCATAACGAACGTCCCCCAGATAAGCGGAAATGACATCGGGATGTTGAATGGCCTCGGTCATCAGACCGCTAAACAGCGGTTTGCCGTACTCCAGCACCATGACCCGCTCGCACAGTTTGTTAACGAATGGCATATCATGCTCAATTAACAGTACGCTGAGCTGGTAGTCATTACGCATGCGGAAAATCAGATCCGCCAGATCCTCAGTCTCTTTCGGGTTCATCCCGGCTGCGGGTTCGTCCAGCAGCAATAATTTTGGTGATGTCGCCAGCGCGCGGGCAATCTCCACCTTACGCTGGTTACCGTAGCTGAGATTGGTCGCCTGCATATCGGCAAAATGAGCAATGCCAATATCTTCCAGAATCGCCATCGCTTTGGCTTTCGCCGCCCGTTCGGCGGGGAAATAACGGCCAATATGCAGCGCCGCTTCCAGCAGCGAATAGCGGCTGGCGCTATCGAGGCCGACCATCACGTTTTCTAATACCGTCATCGAGTTGAACAGGCGGATATTCTGAAAGGTACGGGCAATTCCGGCGTTGACCACCTGATTCGGCTTTAGTTTCTTCAACGATTTTCCCGCGAGCGTCACGCTGCCGCTGGTCGGCTTGTAGTTAGCGGTAATGACGTTGAACATCGTGGTTTTGCCCGCGCCGTTAGGGCCAATCAGGCCAAAAATTTCCGCTTCGTCAACATGGAAACTGACATTGTCGATGGCCCGTAATCCGCCGAATTGCATCGTGACGTCCTGCACCTGCAAAATGACCTTATTTTGCGCCATGGTCGCGACTCCTTTTGCTCACTTGCCAAATCTCTTTTTTGCCCAGCAGGCCTTCACGGGCGAACAGCATGATGATCAGCAGCAGCAGCGAGAACACCACCATTCGCAGGCCCGGATATGAGCCGAAGTCATGGCCGAAGAACTGCAGCGGCTGATCGAGAAAACGCAGCCACTCCCCGCTACCGACCACCAGCACGGTGCCGAGCAGTGCGCCGGTGGTGCTGCCCAGCCCGCCGAGCACGATAATAATCAGCAGCTGGAAGGTGAGCATAAAGTCGAACAGACCTGGGGAGATGGTGGTCAGCAGCGATGCCAGCAGGCCACCGCCGATCCCTTCAAAGAAAGCGCTGGTGGCGAAAGCGCAGGTTTTAATACGAAACGTATTCACCCCCATGGCAATAGCGGCATCTTCATCGTCGCGTACCGCTTTCATCATCCGTCCATATTTCGACCACACCAGTTGCAGGATCATCCCGGTAGCGACCAGGGCGAACAGCCCGCACCAGAACAGCAGATGCGGCTGTTGAGGAATATCGTTGAGACCAATCGCACCGTTGGTGATTTGCGGATTGTTGATGGCGAGGATCTTGATGATAAAGCCGAAGCCAAGGGTCACAATCGCCAGATAGTCGCCGCGCACTCGGAAGACAGGGAAAGCGAGGCACACCGCCAGCGCGGCGGCGCACAAGCCGCTAATGAGCAACGCGGGCAGAAAACTGGCGTGCAGTTCGAGGATCCACGGACTGGGCGCGGCCATTTCAAACATATCCAGCTTGCTGTCGCCGGAGAGGATCAACAGGGCCGTCACGTAGGCGCCAACCGCCACAAATCCGTTGGGCTCCAGCGACAGCTGCCCGGTCACGCCGTTGATCAGGTTGTAGCTGACCGCGAGGATCATAAAGATAAAAATCGTGCTGATGACGCGAATAATGTAGTCATTGAATACCACGTTGATCCCGGCCAGCAGCGCGACGCAGATAACAATAATGACCAGGTTGCGCATTTGCGCCCCGGCGGTAGTTGTAGCGTTGAGCATCAGAAACGGCTCCTTTCCAGACGTTCATCGCCCATAATGCCAACCGGGCGGAACAAGAGGACCAGAATCAAAAACATAAAGGCGAAGGCGTCTTTGTAGCCGCCAAGTTCGGGAAACAGGGCGACCGCCACCACTTCGGTAAAGCCGAGAATAAAACCGCCGAGTACCGCGCCGGTGACGCTGCCTATCCCGCCGAGAACCGCAGCGGCGAAGGCTTTCAGGCCAATCAGCACGCCCATCAATGGGTCAATGGTGGGATAGCTGATGGAGTAGAATACGCCTCCCAGCGCCGCGAGGCTGCTGCCGAGAGCAAACACCAGCGAGATAATGCGGTTGGCGTCAATGCCCATCAGGCGCACGGTATTGACATCGAAAGCCACCGCGCGGATCGCCATGCCGTAGCGGGTGCGGTACAACAGCCAGAGGATAGCCAGCAGTAGCAGCACGGTAATCAGCGGCACGATCCACGCCACATTGGTGATAACGACGTGGCCAAAAGTGCGGGTATTGTTGAAAAAATCAGGTGATGAAAAGAAGCGTGAACTCCCGCCAAACAGCACGTTGAACAGATTCTCAAGGAAGAAGCTGACGCCGATGGCGGTGATCAGCAGAGAGATTTTTGATGCCTGACGCAGCGGGCGGTAGGCCACCCGGTCGATAAGCATCCCGAACAGGCCGCATAGCGCCAGAGTCAGCAAAATAGCTACCCCGAAGGGTAGCCCAACAGAAGAAAATAAAAACAGGGTGGTAAACGCCCCGACCATCATCACGTCCGCATGAGCGAAGTTGATCAGGCGCAGCACCCCATAAACCATCGTATAACCGATGGCAATCAGGGCGTACATGCCCCCGAGGCTCATTCCGTTGACCACTTGCTGGAGAAAAATGGCACTGTCCATCTGTTATCCCTTATAACGGCTTACGGATTTACCACGCTACGGAACACCAGCTTGCCATCTTTTACTTCATTGATGACCGCGCTGCGGATGGCGTCGCCGTTTTGTAAAGTCAATGTGCCGGTCACGCCCTGGTAGTCCTTGGTGGCGCGAATTTTTTGGTTAACGCAAACCCGGTCGTGCGGATCGCTGCACTGGTTCATCGCGTTGATAATGACGTTATATGCGTCCGCCGCCATCGCGCCCCAGGTATGGGTCGGCTGGTGGTATTTGGCTTCCCAGGCTTTGATGAACGCTTCGCCCTCCGGCGTTTGTTCTTTGGCATTTGGCGAGTAGTAATCGGTAGTCATATAGCCGTTGACCGCATCTTTGCCGACCTCAAAAAAGACCGGGTCCGCCGCCAGTCCGTCGCCGCCGACCACCGGTTTTTTCAGCCCCAGCTGTTTAGCCTGAACGGCGATCAGCGCCCCTTCGGTGTAGTAAATCGGCATATAAATCATGTCGACGTTTTTTGCCTTCACGCTGGATAACTGCGCTTTAAAGTCTTTGCTGCCGCCCGGTGCCTGAACTTCGATAGGAATGGTGCCGCCGTTTTTCAGAAACTGCGTGCGGAAGGCTTTCGCCAGGCCGACGGAGTAATCGTTGCTGCTATCAAAGACGATGGCGGCGGTTTTGGCTTTCAGGTCGCGGGAAGCGAGGTTCGCGCCAACCACGCCCTGGAAACTATCGGAAAAGCAGACCCGGCTGACGTAAGGGTGGTTGCGGGTGACGCGATCGTTAGTGGCCGTCGAGGAGACCAGCGGCGTTTTGCTGTCGTCAGCGATTTTAGTCATCGCCAGGGTATTGGAGGAGGTGACTTCGCCGATCACCGCATCGACCTTATCACTGGAGACCAGGCGCTGCATGGCGTTAGCTGCTTCAACCTTGTCGCTCTTATCGTCAATGACGATAAGCTTGATGGTGTCGCCATTTTTTAATGTTGGGGTAATGCCCTGAATGATATCCAGTCCTTTTTGTGACGGTTGCCCGTAACCGCTCAGCGCGCCGCTTAACGGTAATACCACGCCGATTTTAATTTCCGCCGCCTGCGCGCTACTCGCACCGATCAACGCGGCAACCAATGTGGCCATTAAAGATGCTTTTCCGGAAAATTTTTTCATTGCTACCTCACCCTCGGTCAATCGATTATTTATGTGTAACCATCAATGACTGCATAACATTAAGAATAATTCTCCAGTTAATCTGGCGAATTATTGGCTGTTATTTTGAATAGATAACGAAATATACTCTCAATAATTTGGACTGCATGAACACAGTCAATGCACATGCAACCTGAAGTATCACGGGCATATTTAATGCGCAACTTTACCTTACAACGATTGTTTCACTTTTACTCATGCAATATTCTTATATCCTAATTAAGAACCTATCCCATTAGAGCTATTTTGCTTGTCATTTTGAACCAGGGCAGTGCTCAGAATCCTCACGTACTACGTGTACGCTCCGGTTCATCCGCGCTGGCCGTGTTCAAACTGCCTGCGCCAATAACGCCTGGTGGGATAGGCTCTAATTCAATTGCCAGAACAAAACGGTTATCCGTTATGAACGCTGAAAAGTAGTGGCCGCTAAGGGCGGGCCTCATGAATGAGCAGAGTCACTCTGAAGCCAATACACCTGTCATTTGAAGTATGACGAATATATACTCGTCATACTTCAAGTTGCATATGTGTTGGCTGCTCTCGCTCACCCCAGTCATATAGCTATCTATGTTCCTGGGGATTTGCTCTCTTGCCGCCTTCCTGCAACTCGAATTATTTAGAGTATAAATAAATTTTATCTGTCTTGATTAATAATAAAGCAGAACTCTCATTTCCTTGTTATTTATTATCGATATTGCCCAGCGGCTTTATTTTACCATGCAGCGCCGGATTATCACTTTCATCTTTCAGGCGCACGCCGGTCAGTCGTCGTAAGAATGCCTGCTCCAGCAGCCACGCCAGCTTAAATGCCGCCGCTTCGTAGCTCAGCCCTTCCGGGCGAATATTGGAAATACAGTTGCGCTCCGACTCCAGCCGCTGACGATGCGGCTGCCAGGTTAAATAAACCCCGAGACTGTCCGGCGAAGAGAGACCCGGCCGTTCGCCAATCAAAATCGCGACCGCTTTGGCCTTCAGCGTTTCGCCAATATCATCGCCCAGCGCCACCCGCGACTGGTGCGCAAGCACCACCGGCGCGAGGCTCAGGCCTAGCGTTTTCAGGTAAGGAAGCAGAGCGCGGATTAGCGGCACGGCCTGACGATGCACGGCGTATGACGACAGCCCGTCGCCGATCACCAGCAGCAGATCGGCCGGACGCACGCCGCTGGCGGCCAGATCGGCGCGGCTCTTTTCGTTCAGACGTCGTCCGAGATCCGGGCGATTCAGGTAGACATGACGATCGCTGGCGGCACTGTGGACGGTCAGCGATGAGAGCCCCAAATCGGCCAGCGGTTGTTCCAGTTGTTCACTGACGAAGGGCTGGTGAATCGCGTCGCGCGCGCGGGCGTGCGCGAGGCCGAAATTCAGCACTTCACGGGTTGGCAGACTGGCGCCGCTACGGCCCAGCGCAATCCGCGCATCGGTAAATTCACGCAATGGGCTCCATGCGTCGAGAGGATTCATACCGGTTCTCCTTGCGGCAGGACGGAAAGCAGCGGATGACGCGCGTCGGTCAGGCGCAGCGCGCCGTGCGGATCGATAATTTGCATCCTGGTTAGCCAGTCGGCGAACTCAGGCGCGTGCTTTAACCCCAGCAGACGGCGAGCGTATAGCGCATCGTGAAAGGAGGTGCTTTGATAGTTGAGCATAATATCGTCAGCCCCCGGTACGCCGATCAGAAAGGTTAGCCCGGCGGCGCACAGCAGCGTCAGCAGGGTATCCATATCATCCTGATCGGCTTCGGCGTGATTGGTATAGCAGACGTCGCAACCGATAGGCAGGCCCATCAGCTTGCCGCAGAAATGATCTTCCAGCCCGGCGCGGATAATTTGTTTACCGTCATACAGATATTCCGGACCGATAAAGCCAACCACCGTATTGACCAGCAGCGGCTCGAAGTGGCGGGCGACGGCGTAAGCGCGGGCCTCGCAGGTCTGCTGGTCAACGCCGTGATGCGCATTGGCGGATAGGGCGCTGCCCTGGCCCGTTTCAAAATACATCACATTGTTGCCGATCGTGCCGCGGTTAAGGCTGAGGGCGGCTTCTCTGGCTTCCTGAAGTAGCGCCAGATTGATGCCGAAACCGCTGTTGGCGGCTTCGGTTCCGGCCACTGACTGAAACACCAGATCCACCGGGACGTCACGCTCAATCAACTGCAAGGTATTGGTGACATGAGTCAAAATGCATGACTGGGTCGGGATCGCGAAGCGCTGGATAATATCGTCCAACATATGGTTAAGCTGCGCCAGCACCGGCAGGCTATCGCTGGCCGGGTTGATGCCGATCACCGCATCTCCGGAGCCGTATAACAGTCCGTCGAGCATACTGGCGGCGATGCCTTTCATATCATCGGTCGGGTGATTTGGCTGCAGGCGCACGCTGAGGCGCCCCGGCAGGCCGATGGTATTGCGAAATCGGGTGATAACCCGGCATTTACTGGCAGCCAGGATCAAATCCTGATTGCGCATCAGCTTGCTAACCGCCGCCGCCATCTCCGGCGTTATCGCCCTCGCGACCTGGCCCAGTGCCGACTCGTCGGTGGCGTCGTCGAGCAGCCAGTCGCGAAAATCGCCTACCGTCAGGTGACGAATCGCCGCAAAACCGCTGGCGTCGTGAGTATCGAGTATCAGTCGGGTCACTTCATCCTGTTCGTAGGGAATCAACGGATTATCAAGAATTTCCGTTAACGGAACGTCCGCCAGCGCCATTTTGGCCGCCATTCGTTCTTCGGCAGAGTCGGCGATAACGCCCGCCAGCGCGTCGCCAGAACGCGCCGGGGAGGCTTTCGCCAGCAATGTTTTCAGACTATCAAAATGCCATACCTGGCCCGATAGCGTGGTTTTATACATGCCTCAACTCCTCAGGAGACCGTACGTAACTGCGGGTCCGCTGCCGCACGCTCGCGGGCTGCGGCGGTCTTGCGGAACCACAGATAGCCGCCGAGCATCATGGCGGCGAAAATCAGCGCCAGCAGGGTGTTGTACCAGACCATCGCCACCAGACAAAGAACCGCCATCGCCAGCGCAAAGGCAGGGGCCCACGGATAGAGCGGCGCGCGGAACGGTCGAATGAGCTTCGGTTCGCTGCGGCGCAGTTTAAACAGCGCCGCCATTGAGATGATATACATAACAATCGCGCCAAATACCGACATGGTGACGATGCAGGCGGTCAGCGGCATTCCGCTGATGGTTATCAATGAATCGGAGAAAATAGCGGCGATACCAATGACGCCTCCGGCGAGGATCGCCAGATGCGGAGTACGGGTGCGGCGATTAATCGTTGCCAGGCTCGCTGGCAGATAGCCCGCGCGCGCCAGGGAGTATATCTGCCGCGAGTAGCCCATAATAATACCGTGGAAAGACGCCACCAGACCAAACAGTCCCAGCCATACCAGCATATGCAGCCAGCCGCTGCTGTTGCCAACCACTATTTTCATCGCCTGCGGCAGCGGGTCGTTAATATTTGCCAGGGTTCTCCAGTCGCCGACGCCGCCGGCAAAGACCATCACGCCAATCGCCAGTACGGTCAGGGTCAGAATACCGCCGCCCAGCGCGCGGGGAATGGTACGCTGCGGATCTTTGGCTTCTTCGGCGGCCATTGATGCCCCTTCAATGGCCAGAAAGAACCAGATCGCAAACGGGATTGCGGCAAACATGCCTGGCAACGCCAGACCGCTGAAGCTCTCCGCGCCCGCCCAGCCGTTAGCGGTAAAGTGGCTCCAGGAGAAGCCCGGCGCGACGACGCCCATAAATACCAGCAGCTCGAAGATCGCCAGCAGGGTGACCACCAGCTCAAAGGTGGCGGCGATACCAACACCGAGAATATTCAGCGTCATAAAGATAATGTAGGCGCCGCAGGCGACCCATTTGGGGTCCAGCGCCGGAAACTGCACGTTAAGGTAGGCGCCGATGGCCATGGCAATGGCGGGCGGGGCAAAGACAAATTCAATCAGGGTCGCGAACCCGGCAATAAAACCGCCGGTCGGGCCAAAGGCGCGGTAGGCGTAAGCAAAAGGCCCGCCTGCGTGCGGGATGGCGGTCGTCAGTTCGGTAAAGCTAAAAATAAAGGCGCAGTACATGGCGGCGATCGCCAGCGCGACGATCATAAAGCCCAGTGTTCCCGCCTGAGACCAACCGTAGCTCCAGCCAAAATACTCCCCGGAAATAACCAGCCCAACGGCGATTCCCCATAAGCGGAAACTGCCGAGCGTTCTTTTTAGTGTTGTGGTTTGTGTTGTCATATTTGATGCCTCGCCAGATAAAGAAACCCGGCTCATCACGTTGTTTTATTTGTATTTGTTTGTTTATATCCGGGCTGCTCTCAAGAACGCCCTGGTGAGCGATCCGTAAGGAAAAATCAGCGAGTCAATCCTCATGTACGATGCGTACGCCCCGGTTTCTGCGTGCTGTCCATGCCCAAACTGCTTACAACAATTACGCCTGATGAGCCTGACATTTCAGATATCTGATGAGTGCAAGGAGAGTGCCAGGTTATAACAACAATAAATATGCGTATTTCGTTGGCAGACGATCCAAAAAGGGGCGGATTGCACGCGGAGAGGCGTTCATGATGGTGCAATTGCCCGCAAATGTAGCATTTCCCACGAATGATGGTGCCAGAATCTTTTTAACTTTATACATCCTGGCGATCTCTTTACTTTCTCGTTCGTTGCGATATCCGTTGGTAGCAGTACTGGGATTTGTGCTTTGCCTGGTGGCCTGTATTGGCCTGGCGTTTGATCCGAGTCAGAGGATTGCGCTGTGGTGTGGGATCCCGTTTGTGGCAGTGTGTTATGGTGCGTATTATCTGACTCGTTTACGGAAACTCACCCAGGAGCCTCAACATGTCGCAGAATAATCCGTTAACCGCCATCCTTAACGTACAGCCCTTTATCCTGCTGGACGGCGCGATGGCGACGGAGCTGGAAGCGCGCGGCTGTGATTTAGCCGACAGCCTGTGGTCGGCGAAAGTCCTGGTTGAAAACCCGGAGCTTATTCGCGAAGTCCACCTCGACTATTTCCGCGCTGGCGCGCAGTGCGCGATTACCGCCAGCTACCAGGCAACGCCCGCAGGACTTGCCGCGCGTGGGTTTGATGACGCGCAGTCGAAAGCGCTGATCGGCAAGAGCGTGGAACTGGCGCGCAAAGCGCGGGAAGCGTATCTGGCTGAGAACCCGCAGGCGGGCACGCTGCTGGTGGCGGGTTCCGTCGGGCCATATGGCGCGTATCTGGCCGACGGTGCGGAATATCGCGGGGATTACGTATGTACTCCCGAAGCGTTCCAGGCTTTTCATCGCCCGCGTGTGGAAGCGCTGCTGGATGCGGGCGTTGACCTGCTGGCCTGTGAAACGCTGCCGAATTTTATTGAGATTAAAGCGCTGGCTGAGTTGTTAACCGAATATCCGCGGGCGCGGGCATGGTTTTCGTTTACGCTGCGCGACAGCGAGCATCTGAGCGACGGTACGCCGCTGCGTGACGTGGCGACGTTTCTCAACGCCTGCCCGCAGGTTGTGGCGACAGGCGTAAACTGCATCGCGCTGGAAAACGTCACCGCCGCATTGCAGCATTTGCACGGGCTGACCGCGCTGCCGCTGGTGGTTTACCCCAATTCGGGCGAGCGGTACGATGCGGTAAGCAAAACCTGGCACCATCACGGCGAAGCGTGCGCCACGCTGGCGGAGTATTTACCGCAGTGGCTGGCGGCGGGAGCGAAGCTGATTGGCGGCTGTTGCCGGACGACGCCGAAGGATATTGCTGAATTGAACGCGCAACGTTGAGTGTGCGCCGGGTGGCGGCTGATGCCTTATCCGGCCTACAGCGTGCACGAACCGTAGGCCGGGTAAGCGTAGCGCCACCCGGCATCAATTACACTGCGTCTGCTAAAACAAACATCCCGTACGGGTGGATTTCGAGGTAATAATTTTCCCCCACGTCCGGCTGCAATCGGGTAGCGTTAACCTGCAATAAAATCTCCTGTCCGTGCCACGCCACCGTCACCTCATACTGCGGCCCCATATAGGCGACATGCTGAATCACACAGCGCTGGCTCTCTTCGCCGCGATCGCTCAAGGTAATCGCTTCCGGGCGCACGCCAACGGTGCCGGAACCCTGGGCGGCAAAGTGCGCCGGGCGCGGCAGCCGGTAGCCGTAGATATCCACATACTCCTGACTGAACGTCGCCGGGAACAGGTTGGCATCGCCCATAAAACTCGCCATAAAGCGTGAGGCAGGTTGACGGTAGAGATCCTGCGGCGAACCGATCTGCATAATATGCCCCTTGTTCATCACCAGTACGGTATCGGAAACCGCAAAGGCTTCGCTCTGATCGTGGGTGACGTACAGCGAGGTGATATCAAACTGCTTTTGCAGTTCGCGGATCTTGTCGCGCATGCTGCGACGCAGGTTAGCGTCGAGGTTACTTAACGGCTCATCAAACAGCAGCACCTTCGGCTTGAGGATCAGCGCGCGCGCCAGCGCCACGCGCTGCTGCTGACCGCCGGAGATCTGATCAACATAGCGGTCTTCGAATCCTTCCAGATCCACCATCGCCAGCGCCTCTTGCACACGGGCTTTCACTTCGCTGCGCGACACGCCAAGCATCTTCAGACCGTAGCCGACGTTTTCTCCCAGCGACATGTGCGGGAACAGGGCATAAGACTGAAAGACCATACAGATATCACGCTGCTGAATAGAGCGATGGGTGACGTCTTCGCCATCAATGAAAATCTGTCCTTCGCTCGGTTTTTCCAGCCCGGCCACCAGACGCAAAATGGTCGTTTTGCCGCAGCCGGAAGGGCCGAGCAGCGTCACCATTTGCCCCTGCGGGATGGTGAGATTGATATTATCGATAACCGTGTTGCTGCCGAATCGTTTGGTGACGTTGCGCAGTTCAACAAAATTTTTCTGACTCATAGTGCGCTCCATTACGCCTGGTTTTTGGCTTTTGAACGGGAGATACGCGCTTCCCCGATCAGCCAGTCAAAGATGAAAATAATCGCCAGCATCACCACGATCAGAATCGAGCCGTAGGCGATCGCCACGCCGTATTCGCCGTCTTCCACGCGGTTGAGGATGTAGGCCGTCGCCACGCGGGTGTCTGGCGTGACGAGGAATACAATGGCGCTGACGGTGGTAATGGCGCGCACAAAGCTGTAGATCAGCGCTGAGAGGATCGCCGGGCGCAGCAGCGGCAGCAGGATGTGCGTGATGGTGCGTAAGCTCCCGGCGCGCAGGCTGAGCGACGCTTCATCCAGCGATTTATCGATCTGGCCTAATCCGGCGATCCCGGCGCGAATCCCAACCGGCACGTTACGCATCACCATCGAAATAATCACAATCGCCGCCGTTCCGGTGAGGTACACCGGGGCGCTGTTAAAGGCGAGGATGTACGACACGCCCGCCACGGTGCCCGGTACGGCGAAGCACAGCATGGTGGTGAACTCGATAGTCTTTTTGCCTTTGAACTGCTGGCGTACCACAATCCAGGCGATCAGCAGACCGAAGATGGCGGTGATCGGCGCGGCAATTCCGGCGTAGAGCAACGTATCAAGCAGGGAAGGCCACGCGCCGTCGCTCATTCCCTGGCCGAACAGCTTGATAAAGTTCGCCAGCGTCAGGGTGTAATCCACGCCCCAGTTGACGGTGAAGCTACCGTAGAAAATGCTGCCGTAGAGCAGGGCGTTGAAGGCTATCCACACGGCCAGAATGGCGATGACGCTCCACACCAGGGTGACAGGCAGCGGCTGGACGTCGCCACGGTACGATTTCCCGGAGACCGTGACGTAAGAGCGCTTACCGATCCACATATACTGCACACAGAACACCAGCAGCGAGAACAGCAGCAGGAACGCGCCCAGCGTACTGGCGGCCTGATAATCAAGCTGCGAACCTGTGATATAGAAATAGATCTGCGTCGCCAGCACGTCGAAGTTACCGCCGAGCACCAGCGGGTTACTGAAGTCGGCCAGCGACTGCACCACCACGATCAGGAAGGCGTTCGCCAGCGCCGGTTTCAGCAGCGGGACAAACACGCCGTTAAAGGTCTGCCAGCGGCTGGCGCGCAGGGTGTACGAGGCTTCTTCCAGCGATGGATGAATGGTTTTGATCGCCCCGTCGAGGATCATAAACGCCATCGGGGTGAATGCCAGCACCTGCGCCAGCCAGATGCCGGTAAACCCGTACAGCCAGTTGGTGTTGGTCAGCCCGAACCACTCGACCATAAATTCGGTGACGTAGCCGGAGCGTCCCATCATCAGCGTAACGCCTAAACCCACTACGAACGGCGGCGTGACGATTGGCAAAATCGAGAAGATGCGGCCAATAATGGCGCTGCGTTTGGCAATGCGGGTGGTGTAAATCGCCAGTACCAGGCCGAAGAAGGTACAGCCCACGCCCACCGCAATCGACAGGGCGATGGAGTTGAGGATCACCTGGATGATATGCGCCTGCGACAGCACCATCATAAACGCCAGCGGCGCGAACTCCCCGGCGTCGTTGGTGAACATCGGGATGAAAATCGCGATACTCGGCCAGACGATAAAGATGCCGATCAGCGCCACAATGGCGGTAAGTGAGCCGATCACGAAGCGGTCGCCGCCCAGCCATTCCAGACGGGTCAACGCCAGCGTCATGATCGCGCCCAGCGCGACGAACAGCACGATAGTGGCGTAGCCTAAACCACGACCTTCAACGGTGGCGCTGACGACGATAAAGGCCATACACAACAGCGCCCAGCCCGCATCAAGGTAATGGCGGCTGCGCTGTTCGCGCCTGGCTTCATGGAACGGGCGAATCAGCAGCAGGCTTGGCAGCAGATACCACAGCCAACTGATATTGAGCTGTGACCAGCCGTAGGACTCAAGGATTTCATCGCCCGTGGACTCCAGCAGGCCGTAATCCAGGCTCCAGCTCGGCAGCAGGGCAAACGCCAGCCAGCCCAGCAGAACCCAAAAGAATATCGCATCCCGTTTTTTCACGGGATGGTGTGCAAGTGTGTGTGACATAGCGGTTCCGGTATTGTGGGCCGGGTACGGCGTTACGCCGCCACCCGGCAAATGAACGCAATGTGGGCTTATTTACCCATCTTCACTTCGCTAACCCACTTATTGATAAGCTGCTTACGGACGTCGGTAGAACCGTATTTATCCATGTCGTAGTTGATGAGCTTCAGGTCGTCGAGCTTCAGCGAGTTCGGTGATGTTTCCGCTGTGGTGTTGGTCAGGATCTGATAAGACTTGCCTTTCTTCCACGCCAGCTCTTGTGCTTCTTTTGACAGCACCCAGTCCACGAACAGTTTGGCGTTGTCGAGATTGCGCGCGCCTTTCAGGATGCTGACGCCGCCAATTTCATAGCCGGTGCCTTCGCACGGAGAGATCAGCTCCAGCGGCGCGCCCTGTTCTTTTTCCAGCGAATAGTCGTGCAGGAAGCCGATGCCGATAGCGGTTTCGCCACGGGCGGCGTTACGTGCCGGGGCAATACCGGATTTGGTGTACTGAGAGACGTTGGCGTTGAGCTGTTTCAGGTAATCAAAGGCCTGATCTTCTCCCCATAGCTGGGCGAAGGTCGCCAGCGCGGTATACGCGGTGCCTGAACTTTGCGGGTCGGCAATCTGGATCTCGCCTTTGTATTCCGGTTTGGTCAGATCCTTCCAGCATTTTGGCACCGGCAGATTTTTCTCTTTCAGGCGCTGGGTGTTGACGCCAAAACCGAGAATACCGACATACACCGCCGAGGAGTAGTTGCCTTTTAGCTTCGCCGGATCGCGGAATTTTTCCATGATCTGCTCAAGATTGGGTGACTTGTAGGGTTGCAGCAGCCCCATTTCACCGGCCTGAGACTGCGGATCCAGCGTCCCGCCGTACCAGACGTCCGCCTGCGGGTTTTTCTTCTCGGCGTCGACTTTCGCCAGCGTACTGCCGGAGCCGTTGCGAATAAACGACGTTTTGACGTCATATTTGTCGCCAAACGCTTTGGTTTCCGCTTCGCACATTTCGTTGGTGGCGCTGCAATAAACCACCAGGCGGCCTTTGGCCTGCGCGGCGCCGGTTAAGGTTGCCAGCGCAATGCCGGATGCAATCAGGGTAGAGGTAAGCGTCAGTTTCATTGTTTTATCCTTTGACTTAGCGAAGTAGTGATGCCCGCCATCAACAGCGGCATCAGCAATAAACCCATCAGTACGGCAGTGATCGAGAGCAGACTGAACATGCCCGACCAGCCGTAGCGTTCAATGACCCGCGACAGAGGCCAGCCCGCCAGCGCTGCTCCCAGATAGGCGAACAGGCCGAGAAACCCGGTGATGGAACCGGCCGCCGCTTTGTGCCCGCACTCGACGGCGGCAAGGCCAATCAACATTTGCGGGCCAAAAACGAAAAAGCCCACCGTAAAGAAACAGACCGCCAGCAGTGCGTAATGGTGTGCCGGCGCTAACCACAACGCGGCGACGGACACCATCAACCCCAGCGTGAACAGCAAAATCATCGGCGCGCGCTGGCCGCTGAACAGCAAATCCGACCCCCAGCCGGCGAACAACGCGCCGAGCAGGCCGCCCATTTCAAACAACATCACTGTGGCGTTGGCGCTGAGCAGATTGACGCCGTGGCTTTCCGTGAGCCAGATATTGCCCCAGTCGTTAAGGGCGATGCGGATCAGGTAGACCAGCACATAGGAGACGCCCAGTAGCCAGATCATCGGGTTTTTCAGCATCGTGGTGCGTAACATTTGCCACAGTCCCATCGGCGGGCTTTGCTGCTCCTGGCGTAGCTCTAACGGGTCATTACGCCAGGTACCTACTGACGGTAAGCCCTCTTCCTGCGGCGTGCCTTTCAGCTGTAGTGTGAGCCAGATACCTAATGCCATGCTGATGATCCCCGGCGCCAGCATCGCCGCCTGCCAGCCCCACCAGTGGGCGGCGAAAGCGCTAATCAGCGGGATAATCGCCCCGCCGATGTTGATCGACATATTCCAGCAGCCCCACCAGAAGCCGCGCTCGTTGCGAGAATACCAGTGGGTCAGCAGTCGGGCGCAGGGCGGCCATCCCCAGCCCTGAAAGAAACCGTTCAGCGTCCAGACCGCCAGCAGCAGCATCAGCGACTCGCCAAAGGCGAACACCACATTCAGCAGGCCGGTGGCGAACAGGCCGACGCCCATAAACCAGCGCTGCCCGTGGCTGTCGTGCCACAGCCCGGCGGTAAACTTCGACAGGCCGTAGGTCAGGTAAAACAGTGAACCCAACAGGCCGATATCGCCTTTATCGAGTCCCAGATCCGTTTGCAGCGCCGGAAGCACGTAATTCACGCTTTTGCGCGTCAGATAAAACGCGGCGTATCCGATGACCATGTACATCAGCAATTGTGGCCGCAGCGTGCGGTAATGCTGGTTGATGTCAGTGACTGAGCGTGGGGGCATGACCGTCTCCGTTTGTGCTGACTATAGGAAAACGAAAGTGAAAGGGGATGGGAGAAAGTCTGGAGTGACTAAGACTTTTTCCTGGCTAGTGCGCGATTTGTTGCAAATTTGTGGGCAGGTTAACAATTACCCGCGTGCCGCGCCGCGATTCGAGCATCAGTTCGCCGCCCAACGCGTTAACCCGTTCGCGTATCCCCTGAATGCCGAATCCCGGTACGTTTTCAGGCTGGATGCCGGTGCCGTTGTCCCGTACTTCCAGATAGAGGGTCTGTTTCTGCTGGCGTAACAGAATCGAGACTTCACTGGCTTCGGCGTGTTTGCAGACGTTGTTCAGCAGTTCCTGCAACAGGCGGTAGAGGGTAAACCTGATGGTTTCATTTTCCGGGGTATGCGTAAGGCGATATTCAAACTGGCAGCGAATCCCTCGCTCGGGGAAGGCGAATTCGTTAACCAGATGAAGCAGTGCTTCCTGAAACGACAGTTCATCCAGCGCGGGGGGACGTAGCTGGCGTAATAGCTGGCGGGTAGAGTGGTGAATACGGCGGGCGAGATCGTTTATCTGGCTGGCGGCGGCCTGCGTCTGCACCGGATCGCGCGCCCGTTTCACCAGCTGTGACTGGATCTGAATGGCGGTGATGTTCTGGCCGATCTCGTCGTGCAGCTCGCGCGCCAGGTTTTTGCGTGTATCCTCTTCGGTGTGGATCAGCTTTTCGGTCAGCGCCCGGCGCGCCGCCAGCTCTGCTTCCAGACGCTGGCGATAGTGGTGCAGGTTTTGCGCCAGATGCTGCTGGCGGCTGATGGCGATCCCCAGCCCTATGCCGAGTAGCGCCTGGGTAGCGAGGAAAATCTCCAGCTCGACCAGGTTGTTAAACCCGACGCCGACCTGGCGGGCGATGGTGATCATCATGCTGCCCAGCAGGCCGGAGAGCACGCCGCCCTGCCAGCCAAACTTCCACGCCATCACCACGTTAGGCAGGAACACCACGATCAGCAGCAGGCGTTCAATTTCCGGCGACAGCACCATTTGCGTGCCGATGCCGATAATAAAGAACAGGCTGCACCAGATGATCAGCGATGTGCGCAGCGGCGGGTTGCTGGTATCCAGCCCCAACAGATGATAACGGTGCTGCTGGCGTAAAAATTCAAATACCAGATAAACAAAGGGGGTGAGCAGCACGCCGCCGGTAAACGACGCCAGGCCAGTCAGCATTGCCGGGCTTTTTATAAAGGGCGACAGCAGGGCGGTATTCAGCAGCGAGGCCAGCGTGACGGCGGCCAGCAGCAACGTGAGACGCTGCCAGTACAGGGGAAAACGGTGCCAGAATTGTTGTCCGATGCTGGCCGGGATCAGGCAGATCAGCGGCGCCGCCAGCAGGACGTAGCCGCTGAGCAATTGCTCGCTATGGAGCCATAACGGCATCAGCACCGGCGGCAGTATCAGCGCGGGCCAGTAACGGCGGGAGAGTAAAATCAACAGCGCAAGATAAACGCCGTGCGGCAAAAAGAGCGCCGCCTGTTGGCCGTTATGGGTCAGGTAAAAGCCAACCGTCCATAGCATCAGCCAGCCTGTTCCCCAGGCCAGCAGGATAAACAGCGAGATCACCCAGTAACGTACGCCGCGAGACATCAGTGCCCTGTTAGCAACTGGTGGTCGAGGGCGAAATGCACCAGCTCGATGGTACTGTGGCACTGCAATTTACCCAGTACGTTAGCACGGTGGACATGAACGGTTTTATGGCTGAGGTCCAGTTTGAACGCGATCTCTTTCACACTGTCGCCTTTGACCAGTAAATCAAAGACTTCGCGTTCGCGAGGGGTTAATACCTCCAGCACCTGCGCCGGCTGTTCGCCGCCGCGTAATGCCCGCAACGCATCGGCGCACAGATAGTGGCCGCCCATGCCGACGGAGCGCACCGCCTGAACCAGCTCTTCCGGCCCGCAGCGTTTGGTGAGATAGCCGCTGGCGCCTGCATCCAGCGCGCTTTGCACGAACGCCGGCGTGTTGTAAATACTGAGGATAATGGCGCGAAAAGCGGGTTTTTTCGCGCGCAGGCGCTTTAACAGGCTTAGCCCGTTTTCGTCCGGCATCGCGATATCCAGCACCGCGACGTTAACGTCATCGCGCAATAATGCGGACCAGGCTTCCGCCGCGCTGCTGAACTGGCCTGCCACCTCCAGATCGTCTTCAAGACTTAACAATTGCGCAAAGCCGGAACGCACCACCACATGGTCATCAACCAGCACCACACGAATCATATGCTTACTCTCTTGCCGAATAATGCCTCTATGATGCCTGCCCCCGCTGCGCTGGCAATCAGTCAACTGCGGTTATGCAATGAATGTAACAAAATCGCAATAATTTGCAGGGTGTTGTAGGCCGGATAAGCGTAGCGCCATCAGGCATGGATTGCCGGATGGCGGCGCAAGCCCCTGATCCGGCCTACAGCTCAATGCTAAATACATTTCCACACTAACCATTCCCGTTTTTTTTCTAAAAACGCTTTGCTATTAGCCAGAATTTTTAATTCCTTTATCAAACTCGGCCGCAACGAAATACTGCCCCCATAACAAGACAGGGGAGCAGACAAGAATGGGGATTTCATCGCGTAACGTACTTATTGCCGACGCTGGATGAGTAGCTTCTCGGAAAAACACCCGGATATGGTCACGGCGTTAGCGAAAAGCGCCATCGACGCGTAACGACCCTGTATTTGCGGTGAACGCGTTTATTTTAGCACTGGGTCTGCGTGCGCTTCAGCGCCGCCTGACGCCCTGGCATGGAGAAATACAATGAGTGAACGTCTGAGTATTAGCCCGCTGGGGCCGTATATTGGGGCGCGGATTTCCGGCGTGGATCTGGCTCGTCCGCTGAGCGATAACCAGTTTGAACAGCTGTATCACGCGGTGCTGCGCCACCAGGTGGTTTTTCTGCGTGAACAAGCCATCACGCCGCAGCAACAGCGCGCGCTGGCACAGCGTTTTGGCGATCTGCATATTCATCCGGTCTATCCCCACGCCGAAGGCGTCGAAGAGATTATCGTGCTGGATACCCATAACGATAACCCGCCGGATAACGATAACTGGCACACCGATGTGACCTTTATTGAGACGCCGCCAGCAGGGGCGATTCTGGCGGCAAAGGAACTGCCCTCTACCGGCGGGGATACGCTATGGACCAGCGGTATTGCCGCATATGACGCACTTTCCGAACCGTTTCGCCAGTTGCTGAGCGGTTTGCGGGCGGAGCATGATTTCCGTAAATCGTTCCCGGAATACACATACCGCAAAACTGACGAGGAGCATCAGCGCTGGCTTGAAGCGGTAGCAAAACATCCGCCTTTGCTGCATCCGGTGGTGCGTACCCATCCGGTGAGCGGCAAACAGGCGCTGTTTGTGAATGAAGGCTTTACCACGCGGATTGTCGATGTGACGGCGAAAGAGAGCGAGGCGCTGCTTGGATTCTTGTTTGCGCACATCACAAAACCGGAGTTTCAGGTGCGCTGGCGCTGGCAGCCTGATGACGTAGCCATCTGGGATAACCGCGTCACCCAGCATTATGCCAACGCTGATTACCTGCCGCAGCGGCGCATTATGCACCGGGCGACGATTCTGGGAGATAAGCCTTATTATCGTGCTCAGTAGCCGGAAGCAGCGCCGGGGGGGCGTTTCACCCGTGCGTGATACCGTCACCCCATTCCTCTCTCCGGAAGCGAGAGAGATAAAATCGGTGATTATGCCGTCTTCCGGGATTCCAGATGCGCGCCAATATAGCGCTGATAGCGATTCGCTTTCAGATAGGTTAAATCCACCAGCACCAGACCATCCACGCAGTTATTAAAATCCGGGTCGCTGCCGAAATCGATAAACTGCACGCCTCCCGGTTCGCATACTTCCGAATATTGCTTATACAGCGGCGGGATCGCGCAGCCGAGATTGCCGAGCAGAGATTTCAGGCGCACTAAATCATCGTTGTAATCCTCACCGCCAAACTGCGCCAGCACATCGGGCAGCGAAGCGGGATACGGGCGGCGGGACTTAGCCAGCGGGTGCGTTGCGGGGAACCACAGCCGGTAAAACGCCACCAGCAGATCGCGCGCTGTCGGCGGTAGCCCACCGGAAATGGAAACCGGTCCAAACAGATAACGATAGTGCGGGTAGCGCGCCAGATAAGCGCCGATACCCGACCACAAATAGTCCAGCCCGCGGCGTCCCCAGTAACGTGGCTGGATAAAGCTGCGGCCCAGCTCGATACCGTACTGAAGAATATCGGCCATACGCGCGTCGTAATGGAACAGACTGTAGCTGTAGATGCCTTCCAGACCGCGCTTTTCCAGCTGCATCGCGGTTGGCATAAAACGGTAAGCGCCGACGATCTCAAGCTCTTCTTCATCCCACAGTATCAGATGCAGATAGTCGTCATCATAGCCGTCAATGTCGCGACGTTTTCCGCTGCCTTCGCCTACCGCGCGAAAGGCGATTTCCCGCAGGCGGCCAAGCTCGCGCAGCACCGGGGCCTCTTCCTGACCATTACGTTGCCAGAGATAAATCACTTTTCCATCCGCCGTTCGCCCCAGAGTTTCCGCTTTATTCAGCTCGCGCTTAAGCAGGGCGCGGTCTTCCGGGCGGGCGATAGCGCTTTCGGTTTTGAATACGCCAGGAAGCCCTTTTGCAAACTGTTCCAGATGGTGATAGCAGCGCTCGGTCAACTCACGAGAGGATCTCAGAGGATCGAACCAGCTTGACCAGGCAATTTGTTGGCCGATGTTGACCGGCAGGCTGCTGTTGCGGCGGCGGAACATTTGCGGCATCAGCAGGAGTAGCGGGAGGTTAGCGGAAACCAGCGTGCTGGCGTAAAACAGCGCGCTGTTGCGTGCGTGGATCCATGCCGGAAGCAGCGGAGCGCGATATTTGGCCGCCAGTTTAATAAATCCGCAGTGCCATCTTTTATCACGGATGCCGCGGCAGGTCAGGCGTGAAACTTCGCCCGCCGGGAAGAAAATCAGCACGCCGCCGTTTTGCAACTGCTGATCCATTTGCTGTAGCGCCGCTTTGGCGGTACGACCATGAATGTTATCGACCGGAATAAACAGCGAGCTCAGCGGCTCAAGATGCGTCAGCATACGGTTGGCGACCACTTTGACATCGCGACGCACCCGGGAGACCGCATAGAGCAGCGCCAGACCGTCAAGCGTGCCGGTGGGATGGTTGGCGATAATGACCAACGGGCCATGTTCGGGGATTTGTTCGAGATCGTGCGCCGGGACAGCGCAGCGGATATTGAGATGTTCAAGTACCTGTTCGACCGTATCCAGTCCTTTCAGGTGAGGATGACGCGCGGCAAATTGTTGAAACTCTTCCTCATGCAGGAGCTTTTTCAGCACCTTTTTTTGCCAGGGCGCAGGCCTAGCCTGAGGCCACAGGTCATCGAGTACATTGTCGAGACTAAACATGATGGCACCTCCTTCGTCCTGCCCAGACAGTAGAAGGCGCAGATGTCGCTCAGATTACAGTTGAATGAAGATTTCGCGGCTCCAGGTGGCGCACTGCGCCACCGGAGAGACGACAATCGCTGAATTAACGCAGGATGTTCTTTTCAGCCAGATCAAGGGCGAAGTAGCTGAAGATCAGATCCGCACCGGCCCGTTTGATGGCGCCTAAGCTTTCCAGCACCACTTTTTCTTCGTCGATCGCGCCCGCCATCGCGGCGAATTTGATCATGGCGTACTCGCCGCTGACCTGATACGCGCCGAGCGGTAATTCGGTACGATCGCGGATATCACGCAGAATATCCAGATAAGCGCCAGCAGGTTTCACCATCAGGCAGTCCGCGCCCTGCGCTTCGTCGAGCAACGACTCGCGAATCGCTTCACGGCGGTTCATCGGATTCATTTGATAGGTCTTACGATCGCCTTTCAGTGCCGTCCCTGCCGCTTCACGGAACGGGCCGTAGAAAGAGGAAGCGAACTTGGTGGAGTAGGACATGATGGCCGTATCCGTAAAACCGGCGGCATCCAGCGCCTGGCGAATCGCCTGCACCTGACCGTCCATCGCGGCGGAAGGGGCAATAAAATCAGCGCCCGCAGCGGCGGCGACCACCGCTTGTTTACCGAGGTTCGCCAGGGTTGCATCGTTGTCGACGCCGTGTTCGCACAGCACGCCGCAGTGGCCGTGGGAGGTGTACTCACAGAAACAGGTGTCAGACATCACGATCATTTCTGGCACGGTTTGCTTGCAGATGCGCGACATGCGCGCCACCAGGCCGTCTTCTTTCCAGGCATCGCTGCCGGTGTCGTCGGTATGGTGGGAAATGCCGAAGGTCATCACTGAACGAATGCCGGCGTTGGCGATGCGTTCAATCTCGCGCGCCAGGTGTTTTTCAGGAATGCGCATGACGCCAGGCATGGCGTCGATCGCTTTGTAGTCGTCGAGTTCTTCTTCAACAAAAATCGGCAACACCAGGTCGTTTAAACTGAGTGTTGTCTCTTCAAACATGGCGCGCAGCGCAGCGGATTTGCGCAGGCGACGGGGGCGAGTGATCAAATCTGTCATGGTTTGCCTGATTTTGTGAAATGAAATGAAAAGAACAAGTTTACCTGAATTGAGGCCGGGATGTTTCACCAAAACGATCCTTATCAATCGCCGGAAAACATCCCCCAGACTACTGGCTGGCCGTCTCTAACGCAGGGCGGACGCCACTTAATTCGCCGATCAGCGCATTGATGCCGTCGCTCATATTATTGAAACGCGTTAAAGAGGAACGAGTGACCACCACAAATGCCCCGACATTCGCCTGCGGATTCATCGCCATATAGGTGATAAATCCGCCGCCGCCGCCAGTCTTCTGAATAATTCCCGGCAGGCCGTTTTTCGGTTTCATATAGACCCAACCGAGGCCCAGCGCATCCGCTTTGCCCGGTACATCCATCCCGATGACTTTCGTCAACTGGCTACGCTGATAAATCAACGTTTGCATGCGATCCGCCTGCCGTCCGCGAGTGAAAAAATCGGAGGAGAGGAACTGTTGCATCCAGCGCATCATATCGCCAGGCGTGGAATAGACGCCGCCGCTGCCGATGGCCGCAAGGGTGTTGTTGCACGGACTGGCCCCTTTTTCTGGGATCATCAATCGTCGGCATTGATCCGGTGAAGGCGTAAAGGTGGTGTCCTTCATCCCTAATGGACGGGTGATCTGCTCTTCAAATAGCTGAGTATAGGGTTTGCCTGCGGCGGTAGAGAGCGCGTCGGCCAGTAGGTCGAACGCGAGGTTGGAGTAGGCGGCCTGGGTGCCGGGGGCGGCTTTCAGCGTTGCCGTTGATAACCAGTTCCAGCGCTGTTGGCGCGTTGGCCAGACGAACACCGGACGGTGCGCGGCGCCGCCGGGCTGTTCGCGCGGCAGGGCGCTGGTGTGCGTCGCCAGATTGACCAGCCTGATTGGCGTGCCATGATAAGTCGGCACCCTGGCCCCAGGCGGGGCGTATTTGCTCAGCGGGTCGTTGAGCTTCACTATCCCCTGGTCAAGCAGTTTGACCAGCATTTCGCTGGTCATCAGCTTACTCAGGGAGGCGATACGAATCACAGAATCAAGCTGTGGACGCGTATTGTTGCCAGGACGCGTCTCGCCGAAGCTGCGGAATACGCGCTGATTACCATCAATAACCACAAGCGCCATGCCGATCGCGCCGCTGCCGTAATAAATATGGTTAGCGTAACGGTCGACAACATCCGCGGCGAATTCCGGGTCGACGCTCGGTTGCGCGGCCTGGGCCGATGTCCACGAGGCCACGCATAGCGCAGCAAAAATGAGCAGACTACGTTTCAACGGGAGATCCATCCTGATGAAGAAAAACATAGTGCGTATTTATACTACGAAGCGTTGCCGAACAAAGCGGGAATCACGCTAATCTGTGCGGAAAAACGTAACGCGGCGTAAAAAACCTTTTTTACGCTTTTGGATAGCCGATGTTACCCGCGCGCAGGTATGATGATCGCCTGGTTAATGATGGGGCGAAAAAGACGATGGCGGATAAACGGGTCGTAATGGTAGTGGATATGCAAAATGGCGTTTTCGCGACGCCGCGGATTGAGCGCGAGCGCTGCGCTGCGCAAATTAACCGCCTGATAAATGCTGCGGATACCGTTATCTTCATTCAGCACAACGAAGCGGGAGGGCTGGAAGAGGGGAGCGAAGGCTTTGAATTGCTGCCTGAACTGCAACAACCCGCCGACGCGCTGTACGTCACCAAGACCGCCTGCGATGCCTTTTACCACACCCGGCTGGAAGAGGTGCTGCGCGCCCATAACATCAGGCAGTTTGTGATTTGCGGCTGTGCGACGGATTACTGCCTGGATACCACCATCAAAAACGGCAGCAGTCGCGGCTATGCGATTACCGTTGCCGAAGATGCCCACACTACCGCCAACCGCCCGGCGGCGCAGGCGACCACGCTGATTGCCCACTACAACGAAGTGTGGCGTACGCTGACAGTTCCTGGCAATCCTTTACACGTGAAACCCACAGAAACAATTCTTAGCGGATGGCAGACGAACTAAGTCGCTGATATCCGGTCTCATACTGCGCCCACTTTGCTTTGCCGCGATGGCTCTGCGGCGGGCGCTTTTCGCGGTGCATAGCTCAACAAAACGAGAAAGAAGTTAGCAGGAGAGCACGATGTTTAAATCCTTTTTCCCCAATCCGGGGCCGTTTTTTATTTCTGCCTTTATCTGGTCGCTGTTGGCCGTGATCTTTTGGCAGGCGGGAGGCGGCGACTGGCTGCTGCGGTTGGCCGGAGCATCGTCAAATGTCGCCATCAGCGCAGCGCGTTTTTGGTCGCTCAACTATCTGGTGTTTTACGCCTATTATGCGTTTTGCGTCGGCGTTTTTGCCCTGTTCTGGTTCATTTACTGTCCGCACCGCTGGCAATACTGGTCGATTCTCGGCACGTCGCTGATTATTTTTGTCACCTGGTTCCTCGTTGAAGTCGGGGTGGCGGTTAACGCCTGGTATGCGCCGTTCTACGATCTGATTCAGAGCGCGCTGGCGACGCCGCATAAAGTCAGCATTAACCAGTTTTATCAGGAAACGGGTGTTTTTCTCGGCATAGCCTTAATCGCGGTCGTTATTGGCGTGCTGAATAACTTCTTCGTCAGCCATTATGTCTTCCGCTGGCGCACCGCCATGAACGAGCATTATATGGCGCACTGGCAGCATCTGCGCCATATCGAAGGCGCCGCGCAGCGTGTACAGGAAGACACCATGCGCTTTGCCTCAACGCTGGAAGATATGGGCGTGAGTTTTATCAATGCGGTGATGACGCTTATTGCCTTTTTGCCAGTGCTGGTCACGCTCTCTCAACATGTGCCGGATCTGCCGATTGTCGGCCATTTGCCATACGGTCTGGTGATTGCGGCTATCCTGTGGTCGCTGATGGGGACGGGGCTGCTGGCGGTGGTGGGGATTAAGCTACCGGGCCTGGAGTTTAAAAACCAGCGTGTCGAGGCGGCCTATCGTAAAGAGCTGGTGTACGGCGAGGATGATGGATCCCGCGCCACGCCACCGACGGTACGTGAACTGTTCAGCGCCGTGCGTCGCAACTATTTCCGTCTCTATTTCCACTATATGTACTTCAATATCGCGCGTATTCTGTATCTGCAGGTGGATAACGTTTTCGGTTTGTTCCTGCTGTTTCCGTCGATTGTTGCCGGTACGATTACGCTGGGCCTGATGACCCAGATAACCAACGTTTTTGGCCAGGTTCGCGGCTCGTTCCAGTATCTGATTAGCTCCTGGACTACGTTGGTGGAACTGATGTCCATCTACAAACGTCTGCGCAGCTTCGAGCGCGAGCTGGATGGCAAAGCGCTGCAGCCCGTTACGCAAACATTAAGTTAATCAACTCAAGGATGGTTTATGCCGGTAGCGCAATCCAGAATTACGTCTCTCACCCTGACGCTACTGGCCGGTATCGTCCTCAGCGCCTGTTCCAGCAAGCCGACGCCGGTGCTGAAGGAGGGAGAAAAAGCGGTGGATGTTACGGCGGTGGTGCGGCAGAAAATGCCTGCCAGCGTGAAAGACCGCGACGCCTGGGCGCAGGCTATCGCCAAAACCTTTGCCAGCCAGAAGCTGGCGCCGACGGAAGAGAACGTCTGTTCCGTACTGGCGGTGGCGCAGCAGGAGTCTAACTATCAGTCAGATCCAGTGGTACCTGGGTTAAGTAAAATCGCCTGGCAGGAGATCGATCGTCGGGCGGAAAAAATGCATATTCCGCTGTTTCTGGTGCATACCGCGCTGAAAATCGGTTCGCCTGATGGCAAAAGCTATAGCGAACGCCTCGATAACGTGAAAACTGAAAAACAGCTGAGCGCGATTTTTGATGATTTTATCGGCATGGTGCCGATGGGGCAGACCCTGTTTGGCTCGCTGAATCCGGTGCATACCGGCGGCCCGATGCAGGTCAGCATCGCTTTCGCTCAGCAGCATACCGACGGTTATCCGTGGAAAATCGAGGGTACCGTGCGTCAGGAGGTATTCAGCCTGCGCGGTGGGCTGTGGTTCGGTACGTATCACCTGTTGAACTACCCGGCGAACTATAGCGTGCCGCTGTATCGCTTTGCCGATTTCAATGCCGGTTGGTACGCCAGCCGCAATGCCGCTTTCCAGAATGCGGTCTCTAAGGCAACGGGCGTGAAGCTGGCGCTGGATGGCGATTTAATTCGCTACGATAGCGACGCGGCTGGCGCCACCGAACAGGCGGTGCGCCGTTTATCCGCACAGTTGGCAATGAGCGATGATGATATCCATCGTCAGTTGAAAAAGGGTGATTCTCTGGCCTTTGAAGAGAGCGATCTCTACAAAAATGTGTTCCGGATTGCGGATAAAAAAGCCGGTAAAAGGCTACCGCGAGAGGTGCTGCCGGGGATCCGGCTTGAGAGCCCGAAAATCACCCGTAATTTGACCACCGCCTGGTTCGCTAAACGCGTTGACGAGCGGCGGGCGAACTGTATGGCGCGCCGTTAGTGGTGGCTGCGCCAGCGGAAAATCAGCCCGCATAGTGCAATTAACAGGCAACCGAGCAGAAACGGGATCAGACCAAACAGGGTCCCGACCAGGAAGCCTATTTCGACTCGCGGGTAGCGGTTATCCTGCATTTGGATCAGATGCTCAAAAACGCCGGGAGCGTGGATCAGCATGCTCAGCATTTGCGCTCCGGCCCAGAAGCAAAACAGCACAAACAGAGCGTAAGCGATGTTGCTGCCGGTGCCAGAGCCCCTTTTTTTGCCGCCAGTAACGGTCTTTGCAAAGGTGAACTCTGCCATATTTACCTCCGTACTTCGCTTTCCTGCCGTTTTGATAACGGCTATATGGCGGCTATTGTGGCAATGGCGGAGGGATTGCAGTATCAGATTGCTGGTAATTTCCGTCCAGGAATGTTCCTGATTTCACCCATTTGCGAACCTGCGACACATTCGTGAAATATAGACCGATATCCCAATGCGCGATAATTCTCAACCCGGCTACAGATCCGTGATGGCGGTTATGCGAAGATGCTTTTTTTGTTGTCGGAGTGGTTATGAAACTCACTGAAAAAATTCGCCGTGACTGGCACTACTATGCGGTCGCGCTGGGGTTGATTTTTATTCTGAATGGCGTGATCGGGCTGCTGGGGGGTGAAACCGAAGGCTGGCGCTCTTACGCGGTGGGACTGGTGACATGGGCGATCAGTTTCTGGATTGCCGGGCTTATTATTCGCCGCCGTCCGGTCGAGGAAGCGCAAAGCTGATATCAGTTCCTCAATGAATATCGTACACATATTTTTGCCCGGCGGCGGTGAATGCCTTACCGGGCAAATCTACCCGCTGCCCGTGATTAATTCATTGATGTTTTTAGCGCGCGGTCGGCGGCATGGCGCTCCAGCGCCAGATCAATCAGTCGGCTAATCAGGCTGGTGTAGTCCAGGCCGCTGGCCTGCCACAGTTTTGGATACATGCTGATATTGGTAAAGCCCGGCAGGGTGTTGATTTCGTTGATCACCACTTCGTTATCGGCGGTCAGAAAAACATCGACGCGGGCCATACCGCTGCAGCCGAGGGTCTGATAGGCGCGTACGGCGATATCGCGAATTTTATCATTGACATCGCTGTCGATTGCCGCCGGAACCACAACCTGCGCGCCCTGATCGTCAATGTATTTGGTGTCGTAGGCGTAGAATTCGCTATTGAGAACGATTTCGCCACAGGTGCTGGCCTGCGGACGATCGTTGCCCAGTATCGCGCACTCGATCTCCCGCCCTTTAATTCCCTGTTCAACCACCACTTTATGGTCAAATTCAAAGGCCAGAACGACGGCCTGCTGATACTGCTCTGCGCTGTTCACCTTGCTGACGCCCACCGAGGAGCCCTGATTCGCCGGTTTAACGAACAGCGGCAGGCCCAGTTGCGCCTGCACATCGGCAAAGCTTACCAGGCTGCGGTTGGCGCGGGTCAGGGTGATAAAAGGCGCAACCGACAAACCGGCATCGCGCAACAGGCGCTTGGTGACATCTTTGTCCATGCAGGCGGCAGAACTGAGTACGTCGGAACCCACAAAGGGTAAGTTAGCCATCCGCAGCATGCCTTGCAGGGAGCCATCTTCTCCGAGCGTACCGTGAACGATGGGGAAGATTACATCGATAGCTGCCAGCGGCTGACCGCTGTCCGCGTTAATCAACTGCTGCGCTTCGCGTCCGGGAATCTGCGCCAGTGTAATATCGGATGGACGCAGGGCGATGTGGGCGGGGTCCTGCGGATTCAGCAGATAGTTACTGGCGTCGTTGATATGCCATTGCCCTTGCTTATCAATCCCCAGCAGAACCACGTCAAAACGCGTTTTATCAATCGCCTCAACGATATTTTTCGCTGATTGTAGCGACACTTCATGTTCTGCAGACTTCCCGCCAAAAACGATCCCAACCCTCATCTTAGCCATTTCAACTTTCATCCTGATGACATCAAAGGGCATAACATAACATGTGAAAGCGCCGCCTGGCTGCCATAATATTCATCTGGTGAAGCATTGGGAGATGGCGTGAAACAAAAAGGCTTTATCGCGCTGTTGGCGCTGCTGGCGGCAGGGTTTTACGGATACCGTTATCTGCCTTCGCAATATAATCCGCTGGCGCCGCTGCGTCTGGAGGACCCGCCGGGATTAATCAGCCAGTATAAGTTGCGGCGGTTAACGCCCGCAAAATGCGCCACGCTGCTGGAGGAGGCTAATCACCGCCAGCTTATCACCAGCCATCCGGTTGCCGACAGCGAGGGAGCGTGCCCTCTGCAAAACGTGGTTCGGGTACGCGACTTTGGTACGGTAAAACTGAGCAGCAGCTTTCTCGCCAGCTGTCCGCTGGCGCTGAGCAGTGCGCTGTATCTGCAACAGCAGGTGAAACCGCTGGCTCGTCAGATGCTGGGAGACGACCTTCGGCAAATCGATCATTTAGGCAGTTTTGCCTGTCGTAATATTTACCATCGTCAGCACGCGCGGCGCAGTGAACATGCCACGGCGGAAGCGCTGGACATCAGCGGTTTCCGATTATCCGATGGCCGACGTATCAGCGTGCTGAAAGGGTGGTATGATGCGACATATCATCCCTGGCTACGGGCGTTGCTTACCAGCGGTTGTCGCTATTACGGCAACGCGTTAGGACCGGACTATAACGCCGCGCATGCCAGTCATTTTCATTTCGGGATGCGCGGTCAGCGCTTCTGTTTCTAAGTAGATCACGCTTTGTACGGTATCTTTTACTGTGGAATTGTTTGTCATGGCGTAATTATGCAACATAAAGCACCAAACTCATCGCCTGGGCATTGCGGGTACTTCGCCGGATAAAGGAAATTGCTAAGCTAGTGGCTCACTGCCGAAAAATTAATGAATACGTGTAGTTATGGAATCCTGGAAGGTTAATCTTATCTCCGTCTGGTTTGGCTGTTTTTTTACCGGACTGGCTATCAGCCAAATTCTCCCCTTTTTGCCGCTGTACATTTCCCAACTGGGCATCACTTCCCACGAAGCGTTATCCATGTGGTCAGGGTTGACCTTTAGCGTGACGTTCCTGGTATCGGCGATTGTCTCGCCGATGTGGGGAAGCCTTGCGGATCGCAAGGGGCGCAAACTGATGCTGCTGCGCGCTTCGCTGGGTATGGCTATCGCCATTTTATTACAGGCCTTTGCCACCAATGTCTGGCAGTTGTTCATTCTGCGCGCGGTGATGGGGCTGACTTCCGGCTATATTCCTAACGCGATGGCGCTGGTGGCGTCTCAGGTTCCGCGGGAGCGCAGCGGCTGGGCATTGAGCACGCTTTCGACAGCGCAAATTTGCGGGGTGATCGGCGGGCCGCTGCTGGGGGGTTTTCTCGCCGATCATGTTGGTTTGCGCGTGGTGTTTATTATCACCGCCGCCCTGCTGACGGTGAGTTTCCTGGTGACGCTGTTTCTGATTAAAGAGGGCGCCCGCCCGCAGGTTAGCAAAGCGGAGCGGCTGAGCGGTAAAGCGGTGTTTGCTTCGCTAACTTATCCTGGGCTGGTGATCAGCCTCTTTTTCACCACCCTGGTGATTCAACTGTGTAACGGTTCCATCGGCCCGATTCTTGCGCTGTTTATTAAATCCATGGTGCCGGATAGCAATAATATCGCTTTCCTCGCCGGACTGATTGCCGCCGTGCCGGGGGTTTCTGCGCTGATTTCAGCGCCTCGTCTGGGGAAACTCGGCGATCGGATTGGCACCTCGCGGATTCTGCTGGCCACGTTGTGCTGCGCGGTGGTGATGTTCTTTGCCATGTCGTTTGTCACGACGCCATTTCAGCTTGGCGTTTTGCGTTTTCTGCTCGGCTTTGCCGATGGCGCGATGCTGCCGGCGGTACAAACTTTACTGCTGAAGTACTGTAGCGACAGTGTGACCGGGCGAATTTTCGGTTATAACCAGTCGTTTATGTATCTCGGCAACGTGGCGGGGCCACTGATTGGCGCTTCGGTTTCGGCGATGGCCGGTTTCCGCTGGGTGTTTATCGCGACTGCGATTATCGTGCTTGTTAATATCTGGCAACTGGCGATCATGTTGCGTCGTAGCCGCCGTACTGCTGCGTAATCACCTTTCTCTCGTCTCAACCGGTATTGACCTCACAAGGTAAATGCCGGTTGTTGGGTCTCTTTGGTTCTAAATGTATTACCGATCACAAAACGATCGTTTTTATCTCCTGGCCTCTTCCAATATTAACTGTTACGCGTATACAGTTACGCGTAACAGTCATTTAAAAAGAGGTTGTATGAAAAATTTATTTGATTTGTCAGGCAGGCGCGCGCTGATCACCGGTTCTGCCCAGGGGATCGGGAATCTGCTGGCTGGTGGACTTGCAGAGTATGGCGCTGAAATCATTATCAATGACCGTACTCAGGCGCGGGCCGACCAGGCTGCGCAGGTGCTGGTTGCCGAGGGCCATCGCGCCGTAGGGTATGCATTTGATGTCACTCAGGCGGCGGAAGTTGAGCAGGCGATTGCCCGTATTGAAGAGGAAGTCGGAGCAATTGATATTTTAATTAATAATGCCGGTATCCAGCGTCGATTCCCTTTTACCGAATTTCCTGAAGAGGAGTGGGATCGGGTTATTGAAGTTAACCAAAAGGGCGTTTTTCTTGTTTCGCAGCAGGTGGCTAAATATATGATCCCGCGCCGGGCAGGGAAAATAATTAATATTTGTTCGATGCAGAGTGAACTGGGACGTAAAACAATTACTCCTTATGCCGCATCGAAAGGGGCGGTAAAAATGCTGACCCGCGGAATGTGCGTTGAATTAGCGGAATATAATATTCAGGTTAATGGTATTGCACCGGGATATTTCGCCACCGAGATGACTTCCGCTCTGGTGAATGACGAAGCGTTTTCCGCCTGGTTGTATCAGCGGACTCCAGCGGCGCGCTGGGGGAAACCGGAAGAGTTAATTGGCGCTGCGGTCTATCTGGCTTCCCCAGCGGCAAACTTCGTTAACGGTCATCTGCTGTTTGTGGATGGCGGGATGCTCGCCGCCGTCTGATCTCCGGCACACTGCAGATTGCCTGCTCGTTGGTTGCGGAAGCCCTGGCTCGGCGAGTGGGTCTGCAGAATGAATTAACCCCCTGTGATGTTATTCATAATATGAGGATTGCTTATGCAAATGCTCGCGAAATTACCAGCTCGCCGCTGGTGGTATTTAATGCCGATTATATTTATTACCTACAGTCTGGCATATCTCGATCGTGCAAATTATGGTTTTGCCGCTGCGGCAGGAATTGAAAGTGATTTAGGTATTACCAAAGGAACCGCTTCACTTATTGGCGCGTTATTTTTTCTCGGCTATTTCTTTTTCCAGGTGCCTGGTGCGATATATGCAGTAAAACGCAGCGTACGGAAAATGATTTTCTTTAGTCTGATATTATGGGGATTCTGCGCGGCGGCAACCGGGTTTGTCAGTAATATCCCGATGCTGATGGCGATTCGCTTTATTCTCGGCATAGTTGAGGCGGCGGTAATGCCAGCGATGCTGATTTATATCAGCAACTGGTTTACCAAAACCGAGCGTTCGAGAGCCAATACTTTCCTGATCCTCGGCAACCCGGTGACCGTCCTGTGGATGTCCATTGTTTCCGGCTATCTGATTCAGGCCTGGGGCTGGCGCGAAATGTTTATTATCGAGGGTATTCCGGCGGTACTGTGGGCGATTTGCTGGTGGATTCTGGTTCGCGATAAACCCGCAGACGTTTCCTGGCTCAACGATCGGGAAAAGCAGGTCCTGCAGCAGGCAATGGACAGCGAGCAGAGCAATATAAAGCCGGTGCGTAACTATGGTGAAGCGCTGCGCTCGCGCAATGTGATTATGCTCTGCGCCGTTCATGCGCTGTGGAGTATCGGGGTGTATGGTTTCATGATGTGGATGCCGTCGATTCTGAAAAACGCCGCGCAGATGGATATTGTGGCGGTAGGCTGGCTGGCGGCGGTGCCGTATCTTGCGGCGATCTGCCTGATGCTGACGGTCTCCTGGCTGTCGGATAAGTTCCAGAACCGTAAGCTGTTTATCTGGCCATTATTACTGATTGCCGCTATTGCGTTTTTTGGTTCGTGGATAGTGGGGAACCAGGCATTCTGGTTCTCTTATGTGTTGCTGGTCATTGCCGCTGCCTGCATGTATGCGCCTTATGGACCATTCTTCGCGCTCATTCCCGAGCTGCTGCCGCGTAACGTCTCAGGTGTATCGATGGGGTTGATTAATAGCTTTGGTGCGCTGGGCGCTTTCCTCGGCGCATGGCTGGTGGGGTATCTGAACGGTATTACCGGCGGACCCGGCGTCTCTTATACCTTCATGGCTATTGCGCTGCTGGCTTCTGTGGTGTTGATGTATAACGTTCGTGCGAATAACCCGCCTTCTTTAACGTCCGTGACAGCAAAAAAGGTGACGGGTTAACATAAAACCTGGCTGCTGTGATAAGGTTCTCTGGGAACGCATAAGTCGTATGTCGTAGAGAACCTGATGAAAAACAACCGGATGACATTACAGGATATCGCTAACCTGGCGGGACTCAATAAAATGACGGTCAGCCGTTATTTGCGCGACCCCGGCCAGGTTTCCCAGCGCAGCCGTGAGCTGATTGCAAAGGTCATGGAAGAGAACAACTATATCCCTAATCGGGCGCCGGAAATCCTGCTTAACGCGCGTAGTAAAACGATAGGCGTGCTTATCCCTTCATTTCGTAACCAGATTTTTGCTGATGTTCTGGCCGGAATCGAGTCGGTCACTTCTGCGCATCACTACCAGACGCTGATTGCCAACTACGAATACGATCCACAGCGCGAAGAGCGTGAAGTGCTCAATCTGCTCTCTTACAATATTGATGGGCTGATTTTGACCAGTAAGCAGCATAGCGATCGTATGGTGCAGTACGTGCGTGCCAGCGGCATACCTGTTGCTGAACTGATGGATTTCGGCGGTCAGCAACTGGATATTCAGGTGGGTTTCGATAACGAAAAGGCGGCGTGGGACATGACCAACGCTTTCCTTGAAAGCGGCAAGCGGGCGATTGCCTTTTTTGGTTCAATGGACGATCCGCGGGATTTAAGCCGTTTTCACGGCACCGAACTGGCGCTGGCGGCGCATGGCCTGAAGGCGTATCACATGGCGCCGCGGACGATCTCTTCAGTTGCGCTTGGCCGACAGATGTTCCTGCAGATGCAGCAGTCGCGACCGGATATTGACGCGATTTTTTGTACCAACGACGATCTGGCCGTTGGTGTGTTGCTGGCGTGCCAGGCCCAGGGAATCGCTGTGCCGCAAAACATAGCTATTGCCGGTTTTCATGGTCTGGAAATTGGCCGCGCGCGGCTACAAAAAATAGCCAGCGTCATTACCCCACGTTATGAAATAGGTAAAACGGCGAGTGAAATACTTATTGCGCGGCTGGCCGGTAAAGACGCGGCAGACCGCGTTAATCTGGCCTATCAGATATATTATGGTGATACGTTGTAGCTATGGATTAACGCTGATATTCCATTTTATTCTTATGGTGTTGAATATGGTTATTAACCTGCCGTTAAGTAAATTCCTGGTTAAATAGGTAATGAGAAAAACGTTTCGTTTATTTTTGATTGATACGGAAAGCCATTTTCTAAAAATAATTGTGGCAACCGATGGCTAATGTATGACATAACTAGCAGAAAACGGACCTCGCATAAGGATAACGCGTTGTGAAGAATCTCATTGCTGAACTACTGGTGAAACTGGCACAAAAGGAAGAAGAGTCAAAGGAATTGACGGCTCAGGTTGAAGCGCTGGAAGTGGTGGTCACATCGCTCCTGCGTCATATGTCGCAGGACAGCCGGCAGGCGTTAATCAATGATATCGAGCGGGCAATCGAAGAGGCCAGCCCTGGTCCGCTGGTGGACGATCGCGACGCCCAGTTATTGCAGCAATATATAAAGAAGCTATTACAGCATCCTCGTAGCTAGTGTTGTGACAGGGTATGGATGCTGTCATTTTACTGTCACATCGCTTTTATACAGTCTCCCTCGTGTTGTTTTTTAAAGTATTTATTACATGGAGATGATAAAAGTGAAATTACGTGTCCTGTTTATTGCTTTGCTACCTCTGTTGGGCGCCCCGGTTATTCACGCAGAAACAACAATGATGCCGCTTCTGGAAAGTCGGGCCGCTCAGGGTGATATTACTACGCCGGGCGGCGCGCGGCGTTTAAGCAGCGATCGGACGGAGGCCCTGCGAGCGTCGTTAATTAATAAGCCAGCTAAAAATATTATTTTGCTGATTGGCGATGGAATGGGTGATGCTGAAATTACCGCCGCGCGTAATTATGCTGAAGGGGCCGGCGGTTTTTTTAAAGGTATTGACGCGCTGCCGCTGACTGGTCAGTACACCCATTATTCGTTGGACAAAAAAACCGGTAAGCCGAATTATGTCACGGACTCAGCCGCCTCCGCGACCGCGTGGACTACCGGTGTGAAAAGCTATAATGGCGCGCTGGGCGTCGACATTCATGAAAAATCTCATCAAACCATTCTTGAGCTGGCTAAAGCGGCGGGGTTAGCGACCGGTAACGTCTCAACGGCGGAACTGCAGGATGCGACGCCAGCCGCGTTGGTGGCGCACGTCACTTCACGTAAATGCTATGGTCCGAGCGTAACCCGTGAAAAATGTGCCAGCAATGCGCTGGAAAAGGGCGGTAAAGGCTCCATTACCGAACAACTGTTGAATGCCCGAGCCGATGTGACGCTTGGCGGCGGGGCGAAAACCTTCGCTGAAATCGCCACGGCTGGCGAGTGGCAGGGGAAAACTCTGCACGATCAGGCTGTTGCACGCGGCTATCAAATTGTCACTGATGCCAGTTCTCTGGCTGCCGTTAGCCAGGCAAATCAGGACAAACCGTTGTTGGGACTCTTCTCCCAGGGCAATATGCCGGTACGCTGGCAAGGTCCGAAAGCGTCTTATCACGGTAATATCGAGCAGGCGGCGGTAACCTGTACCCCAAATCCCAAACGTGACGCTTCGGTACCGACGCTGGCGCAGATGACTGAAAAAGCCATCGATCTGCTGAGCGGCAATGAGAAAGGTTTTTTCCTGCAGGTGGAAGGCGCTTCGATTGATAAACAGGACCATGCGGCGAATCCCTGTGGTCAGATCGGGGAAACCGTTGATCTGGATGAAGCCGTGCAGAAGGCGCTGGCGTTTGCGCAAAAAGACGGTAATACCCTGGTTATCGTTACCGCCGATCATGCGCATTCCAGCCAGATTATCCCGGCGGAGACGAAAGCTCCCGGCCTGACTCAGGCGCTGAATACGAAAGACGGCTCGGTGATGGTGATAAGCTACGGCAATTCAGAAGCGGCGTCGATGGAGCATACCGGAACCCAACTGCGTATTGCTGCTTACGGCCCATATGCGGCAAATGTGGTGGGGTTAACGGACCAGACCGATCTGTTCTACACCATGAAAGCGGCGCTGAATCTGTGATAGACCGCTGCCGGTGATGAATGCCTGTCAGCCTGAATGTCGCTTTTCAGGTGGTTTTGGCAAAAATGGCATGTGCCTTATTTCCTTCAGATTTTGGTCTGCGACCTGTTCCGTTCACTGTGAATACCAGGATATTCTTCGTATTCATTGTCTGTGAACGGACAGGGGGACGTTTCGCTCGTCCCTCTGCCCAGGCATTGGCTGTCAGCGACGAATTTTCGTTGCCGACTGGTTTTTTTTCCATTAGCGACCAGAATTACAAAGATTCACTCAAAGAAGGATGTACGATGAAAATAAACTTGCTTGCGACGCTACTTTTGGGCCTGGTATTTATGACAGGGGCCAGCGCTGCGGAAAAAACGTTAACACCGCAGCAGCAGAAGATGAGCGCCTGTAATAAAGCCGCCTCTTCAAAGTCGCTGAAAGGGGATGAACGTAAAACGTTTATGAGCAACTGCCTGAAGAAAAATGCAACAACCCAGGACGGCAAAACCCTGACGCCGCAGCAGCAAAAAATGCGCGACTGCAACAGTCAGGCGACCCGGCAGTCTTTGAAAGGGGATGATCGAAGCAAATTTATGGGCACTTGCCTGAAAAAATAACAACAAACGGGTGGGGAACCTCACCCGCTTTCAACCGGCACCGGGGGATCAATCAGGAACGACTGAGTTTCTCTGATTTCTCCATGCATTTCGCCATCGCTTCAATAACGGCGGAGCGGAAACCTTTCTCCTCCAGTACGCGTACGGCCTCAATCGTGGTACCGCCAGGCGAGCACACCATATCTTTCAGCGTACCCGGATGTTCGCCGCTTTCGAGCACCATTTTGGCCGAACCCATCACCGCCTGCGCGGCGAATTTGTAGGCCTGCGCGCGTGGCATCCCACCGAGCACAGCGGCATCGGCCATCGCTTCGATAAACATAAATACGTAAGCCGGTGCGGAACCGCTGACGCCAACTACCGGATGAATCATTGGCTCAGCGATGATTTCCGCCTGGCCGAAGCAACGGAAGATGGTCAGGATATCAGCCGTTTCTTCGGGGCTGACCAGCGCATTTGGCGTGACGGATGTCATACCTGCGTTCACCAGTGAAGGGGTGTTAGGCATTGCGCGGACGATTTTACGGTCGTGGCCCAGCGCGCGCGCCAGTTGGTCGAGAGTCACACCAGCGGCAATCGAAACGACCAGCGAGTCTTTATTCAGGCTGGAAGCCACATCGCTAAGCACTTTGACCATAATCCCCGGCTTTACAGCGCCGAAAACGATATCTGCCACCTGAGCGACTTCCTGTGCGCTTTGCGCCGCATTAATGCCGTACTGGTCATGCAGAGCTGCCACTTTTTCCGGCGACGGGGTATAGACCCAGATTTGCCCCGGCTGTACCTGTCCGCTGGCGATCAGGCCGCCCAGAATGGCCTTCCCCATGTTGCCGCAGCCGATAAAGCCGATTTTTTTCTCCATCATCAATCCCCTTTACTTGTTTTATCGTTAGAGACATAGCTTATCACCTTGTCGCTTTCACGAAAGGTAAAAGCAGGTGACAATATGACTTCTCTTTTTTGTCGACAGGAGCCGTAATGGCTATTTGGGTTGATGCGGATGCATGTCCGAATGTGATTAAAGATATTTTGTTCCGCGCCGCCGAGCGTACACAAACCTCGCTGACGCTGGTGGCCAATCAGCCGCTACGGGTTCCGCCCTCGCGTTTTATCCGTACTCTACGTGTGGCGCAGGGTTTCGATGTGGCGGATAACGAAATCGTTCGGTTATGCGCCGCAGGCGATCTGGTGATTACCGCGGATATCCCGCTGGCTGCCGACGTTCTGGCAAAAGGCGCCGCGGCGTTAAATCCGCGCGGCGAACGTTACAGCGAGGCGACCATTCGCGAACGCCTGACGATGCGCGATTTCATGGAAACTATGCGTGCCAGCGGCGTGCAGACCGGTGGTCCGGATAGTTTATCTCAGCGCGATCGCCAGCAATTTGCCGCCGCGCTGGAGAAGTGGCTGTCAGACGTCAGGCGTCAGCAGAGTTAAACCCAGCTGTCATCGTCGCCGCTGCCGAAATCATCGTTGCCAAAACCGGCATCAAAGTCGGAATCATAGTCATTATTGTCGGCAAGGAATTGGCCGTCATCCTGGCGGAACGTATCGTCCGCGACATTGCTGTCCTGCGGCTGGCTCAGGTCCGGCTGCGGTTGCTCTTCAATAATGTTGACGATCTCCTGCGGGTGTGAACCGCTAAACATATGAGTCAACATGTTCCCCAGCACCACGCCGCCGGCGACGCCGGCTGCTGTTTGCAGCGCGCCGGCCATAAAACCGCCGCCGCTGCGGGTCGCCTGAGGCGCATAGTTTTGCTGCTGCGCCTGTGGGGCGTACTGCGGCTGGGGAGGCGTCTGCGGGCGAGCATACTGCTCTGCGCCGGGAATCGGGGCGGAACCACGGGACTGACCGCCGCCGAACAGGCCGGAAAGGAACCCGCCGCTGCTGGGTTTCGCGGCCTGAAGTTGCGTCACCTGGTTTTCCAGCGCCTGGATACGGGCATTGAGCTGTTTAATTGCCGCTTCCTGAATCAGGATGGTTTGCGCCATATAGTAAGGGGCGAAAGGCTGCTCTTTGATGTGCCGGGCAATCTGCTCCTCGGCGTCGGCATCGCGTGATGCGCTGCGGGTCTCGGCCTCTTTCAGCCGGGAAAACAGTCCATCAATAAGGCGTTGCTCTTCAGATTGCATGATACATTCCTCTGTCATACTGATTGGTTGGCGTCAGAGTCGCTCTGAAACACGGGTGTTGTAAATATGTTACTACGTAAAGCTATGCGGAAATGTGTTACTGTTTACGCCAGACTGAGAACAAAAAATAGCTTTCGCATAAAAGTAAAGCTAGCATAACACCACGTGCAATGATAAGTTTACATTCAATATCCTTTCGTAAAGTAAGGTGAAAGGTTTTATTGATGGCGTGTAACGTTTATTTTACGGTTGGTGTTGAGTAAGTTTGCGGTACTATTGCTTCTCTTTTCGCTTTCATTTATCCGCACCACAATGGCGGAACCAAGGGGTCTTCGGTAATGACACAGCTAATTTTTCTTGTCGGGCCTCGCGGCTGCGGTAAAACGACGATTGGTCACGCCCTCGCGCGAGCGCGTAACTACCAGTTTGCGGATACTGATCATGAGCTGCAGGAACATGAGCAGCGCACGGTCGCGGCTATCGTTCAGCAGGAAGGCTGGGAGCGCTTCCGTGCGCTGGAAACTCAGGCTTTAGAAAGAGTCTCGCAGCCAGCGACGATTATTGCGACCGGCGGCGGCATTATTCTCAGTGAGTACAATCGTCAGTTTATGCGTGAAAATGGTGTGGTGATCTATCTTGAAGCCTCGGTTTCGACGCTGATTGAGCGTCTGGAAGCCTATCCGAAAGCGGAGCAACGTCCGACGCTGACCGGAAAACCCGTTCGTGATGAAGTCGGCGAAATACTGGCGCAACGGGAAGCCCTGTATCGTACGGCTGCGCACCATATTATTGATGCCACCGCTACGCCGGATGAGGTGGTTGAACAGATTATGGCGACAGTGTGCGGTGTGAGCTATACCAGTTAAGAATTTGCTTACGGACAACGGATCGGCAACGCCTATACTTTAGGATCCACGAGATAAAAAAGGAAGCGCTATGCCGACCAGACCCCCCTATCCAAGAGAAGCGCGTATTGTTACGGTCGAAAAAGGTCCGCAGGGCCAAACGGTAACCTGGTATGAACTGCGTGCTGACTATCCTGCCCCGAACTCGCTCATCAGTGAACACCCCACTGAACAGGAAGCGCTGGATGCTAAACGGCGCTATGAAGATCCTGACAAATCATAATTCCCCCTCACGCCCGGGATATGTTCTGAAAAGATCGTTACCGGGCATATATCACATCTTTAATTTATCAGCGGTACTAATGATTATCTGATGCTGGTTTTTTCAGGAGCGTTTTTGATGTTTCTGGAATCTTTACATTCCATATTAGCTGTAACCTGCTACGCTTCTTGACGGTTGATTTTCAGCCAACAGGGGGCAGAAGTCGTAAATAGAAGCTCGTTTTAAAACAGTGGCAGTAAAAGGTACATGATATGAGTAGTGCATTGATGGCTATTTTGACCATTGGGGTGGTACCGGTGGTGGAGATGTTGCCGCTTTTGACCGAACATATCAGGGAAGAGCAGATTGTCCACATTAGCCTGTCAGGCAAAATGACGCGCGAAGAGGTTATTCAAGACTATGGCGCTGAAGCTGGTGAGGAGACGCTGCTGATCTTGCTCAGCGATAAGCAAATCATACCGGTCTCCCGGCACAAGGTTGAGCGCGATTTACGTCGCATTATCGCCATGCTCGACAAACAAAATTATGATCTTATTTTATTGATGAGTACCCATCCATTCGGCGATTTTACCGCGAATAATGCGATTCTGCTTGAGCCGCAAAGAATTATCCCGCCGCTCGTTGCATCGATTGTTGATGGGCATCAGGTCGGCGTGATTGTTCCGGTTGAAGAGATTTTGCCGTTGCAGCGGGAGAAATGGCGGGTGTTAAAAAATACGCCCTACTATGCGTTGGCGAATCCCGTTACCGGTAGCGACGACGACTTACTGGCGGCGGGCAGGGAGTTAATCGAGCAGGGGGCGGATGTGCTGATGATGGATTGTCTTTGCTATCACCAGAAGCATCGCGACGTGTTACAAAAAGCGCTGGATATCCCGGTTCTGTTGTCAAATGTGCTGGTTTCTCGGTTGGCGGCAGAACTATTAGTTTAACCTGCCGTCGTGCGTTAATTTTACGTGACAGGGGTAACGAGCGCCCCCTATATTGTGCCTTCAACACAAGATCATAAGGGCGAGTTTATGCTTCAAAGCAATGAATACTTTGACGGAAAAGTAAAATCTATTGGTTTCACCAGCAGCAGCACCGGTCGCGCCAGCGTTGGCGTGATGGCGGAAGGGGAATATACCTTTGGCACCGGGCAGCCGGAAGAGATGACCGTGGTTAGCGGTGCGCTGAACGTGCTTCTTCCGGGCGAGACTGAGTGGAAAGTGTACGCCGCCGGTGAAGTATTCAACGTTCCGGGAAATAGCGAGTTTAATTTGCAGGTGGCTGAGCCAACGTCTTATTTATGCCGCTATCTGTAATGTCAGGCCGTGTCCCGCAATAGCGTGTGGGGGCCGATGCCGGGCTTTAGACGCAACGACCTGCTACGGGACATCGCCCGAGCTCCTTCCTGCCGGTGCAGGAAGGAGTTCAGAATATCAACGCTGCGCTTCGCCGCCTAATCCTTCCACCAGATTCTGAATCAACGCTGCCAGTTCGCCGGTCATCAGAATAAAGTCCGCATCAAAGCGTTGAGCGAAATCTTCCCGGTCAATATCTTCATTTTGATCGCGCAATTCATCGCAGAACTTCAGACGTTTAATCGAACCATCATCGCATATCAGGAACTGAATACGCTGCTGCCAGTCGAGCGCCAGTTTGGTCACGACTTTACCGGCTTCAATGTGCACGGCGATCTCGTCGCTGACCAGATCCTGCTTTTTCGCGCGGATCACGCCGCCATCTTCCAGCATGGCTTTCAGCTCCGCTTCGTCCAGTAGCTGGAAGCCCTGAGCAACGGTTCCGGAGCGCACCCACTCGGTTAGCGTCAGCTCGATCGGGGTTTCCATAGCCAGCGGTACAACCGGCAGCGAGCCCAGGGTTTTACGCAGCAGCGCCAGCGTGTCTTCCGCTTTTTTAGCGCTGGCGCAGTCCACCATAATCAATCCGTTGACGGTATCGAGCCACATCATGGTCTGGCTAAAGCGGCTGAAGGCGCGCGGCAGCAGGGCGTGCAGCACTTCATCTTTCAGCGAATCTTTTTCGGTTTTCTTCAGCTTGCGGCCCTGTTCAGCTTCCAGCTTGAGGATCTTCGCTTCCAGCGCTTGTTTGATCACCGGCGATGGCAGAATCTTCTCTTCTTTACGCGCGCAGATAACGATCTGGCCATTTGCGGTATGCGTCAGCGCATCGCTGTGCGAACCCATCGGCGGTACCCAACCGGTTTTGGCCATATCCTGGCTGCCGCACGGAGTAAACGCCAGACCGGCAAGCTGTTTTTCCATCTCCTCCGCGCGCAGGGAAATGTCGCGGCTGAGACGGTAAACCATTAAATTTTTGAACCACAGCATGATAATTTCCACGGCTTTTTTATTAAATCCAGCGGGCATGATAGCGAATTGTCGCTATGCTTGCATTGTTAATCGGGGTGAGGAACTAACAGTGCGTATTGGGATTGATTTAGGTGGAACAAAAACGGAAGTCATCGCGCTAAGCGACCAGGGGGAGCAGTTATTTCGCCACCGTTTGCCGACGCCGAGAGAGGATTATCGGCAGACGATAGAGACGATAGCCTCGCTGGTGGAGATGGCTGAGCAGGCCAGCGGGCAGAAAGGTACGGTCGGTATCGGCATCCCTGGTTCAATTTCGCCCTATACGGGCGTAGTTAAAAATGCTAATTCGACCTGGCTCAACGGTCAGCCGTTTGATAAAGACCTCAGTCAGCGCCTGGGACGGGAAATACGGCTGGCGAACGATGCGAACTGCCTTGCGGTTTCGGAAGCGGTGGATGGCGCGGCGGCCGGGGCGCAAACGGTATTTGCGGTGATTATTGGCACCGGCTGTGGTTCTGGCGTGGCGCTTAACGGTCGCGCGCATATTGGCGGTAACGGGACGGCGGGCGAGTGGGGGCATAATCCGCTGCCGTGGATGGATGACGACGAACTGCGCTATCGGGAAGAGGTGCCCTGCTATTGTGGCAAGCAGGGCTGTATTGAAACATTTATTTCCGGCACTGGTTTTACTACTGATTATCATCGCTTAAGCGGTCATTCGCTGAAGGGGAGCGAGATTATGCAGCGCGTCGGCGAGCGAGATCCGCTGGCGGAACTGGCGCTGAGCCGCTATGAGATGCGGCTGGCGAAATCACTGGCGCACGTCGTGAATATCCTCGATCCGGACGTTATTGTACTGGGCGGGGGAATGAGCAACGTTGACCGATTGTATCAGACGGTGCCGAATTTGCTGAAACCGTGGGTATTCGGCGGCGAATGCGAGACGCCGATTCGCAAAGCGGCGCACGGTGACTCCAGCGGCGTGCGCGGAGCGGCCTGGCTGTGGCCGCTGTAAATCGGTGTAACTCGTGTTATTTCAGAAGGGAACTGTGTTTTCGCCTCTGGATATTATGACTTTCAGCGCTCAGGTCGCCGCTGATTGATTGCGGGCTCACCAAATGGGGCGGGGCGCACCAGCGAAGCCGCGCCTCACTCCACCGCGAAGATCTTATCCAGACGGCTATAGCCCAGCCCATTGATTTTCTTTACCTTAATCTGTACCGGAATGCGTTCTTTCATTGCCTCGACATGGCTGATCACGCCGATAATTTTGCCGCTGGCATTCAGTGCGTCCAGCGCATCCAGCGCGGTATCAAGGGTTTCGCTATCGAGCGTACCGAAGCCCTCATCAAGAAACAGCGAATCGATCCGCGTTTTATGGCTCACCAGATCGGACAGCGCCAGCGCCAGCGCGAGGCTGACAAGAAAACTCTCGCCGCCGGAAAGCGTCCGCGTATCGCGTACCGCGTCCGCCTGCCAGGTATCTACCACTTCCAGTTCCAGCGCTTCACTGGCCTTACGCTGTAGCAGATAACGGCCATGCAGGCGGTTGAGCTGATGGTTGGCCAGCCACACCAGGTTATCCAGCGTCAGGCCTTGCGCAAACTTACGGAACTTATCGCCCTCTTTGGAGCCGATAAGTGAGTTCAGCCACGCCCAGTCATCCACTTCTTGCGCGGCGTGCTCCATCTGCTGGCGTAACGTCTGTTGACGCTGCTGATTTTCGGCATTCTGCTTCAACTGCTGGCGAATTTCGCCCTGGCGAGCGCTGTTTTCCCGCAACTGCGATGTCAACAGCTGGAGCTTTTCCCGCACCTGCTCAAGCGGCTGGCTACTATCGCTTTCCTGCGGCGGTTGCTGGCTATGGCTATCCAGCGCGGCGCGGGCCCGCAGCGCCAGCGCCTGATTCTGCTGTAGCGAGCTTTCCCGTGTCTGCTTCAGGTTTTCGAGCCGCTGGCGCGTTTCTTCATCCAGCAGCGCGGCGAGAAACGCCTGCCGATCGGCAAACGGGCTGGCGGCCAGCGCGGCGCTGAACTGTTGTGCGGTCTCTGTCAGTTGGGCCTGTAATTGGTTTTCCTGCTGCCCCAGCGTTTGCCACTGGCTCTGGAGCGCCAGGCAGTCATCGTGTACCTGACGCCAGCCCTCGATCGACGCAGGCTCGGCCTGCTGCTCCGTTTCCGGCAGGGTCTCCAGCAGCGGCGAAAGCCGTTGGATTTGTTCCTGCAGGGCCGTTAATTCGTTCTGTTTAGCTTGCCAGCTGCGGCTCTCTTCTTCCCGCTGCGCCAGCCAGCCCGCGGCCTGGTCCGCGGCGGGTAAGCTAAGGGCGAATGCGGCCAGTTCACTCTCCAGCGCGGCGCTACGCTGCGCGTGTTCTTGCCGCAGCTGCTGTAGCTGCTGTTGGCTCTCCTGCTGTCGGGTCTGCCAGGCCAGACGCTGTTGATGCTGGTACAGTCGCTGTTCATGCTCTTGCTGCGTATTTAGCCAGCCGGGAATATCGTCCTGCGGCGTCAGGTTGATATTCAATCCAGCGATCGTCTCTTGCCACTGTAATGTAAGCGCTTGCTTCTGCTGAAGAAGTGATGCTTTCTCGGCGGCTTCTTTTTGCTGCTGCTTAAGCAACGCATCCAGCTCGCCACGAACCAGCGCGCCAGCTTCCGCCAGTTGTTTGACTTCACGCTCAAGCGCATCGCGCCGCGCCTGATTAACGTCAGGAGCCAGCGCCTGATATGCGGCGATGGCCGGGTGTTGTTCAGAGCCACAGAGCGGGCAGGGCGAGCCGGGCTGCAGGCGGGTACGTTCAGCCTCCAGACTGGCGATACGCGCTTCCAGTTCACACAAGGCTTTGACATCGCTGAACTGCTGATTTTTTTCTTTATATGCCTGACGACGCCGGGCCAGCGTGGCTTCCAGTTGCGTCTGCTCCTGCTTACTGGTCTGCCCGGCGCGATTGAGCTGTTCCAGACGTTGGCCCAGTGGTTGCAACTGGCTATGCAGAGCAGAGAGTTGCTGGCGAAGCGGCCGGGCGACGGCGTGCAGAGACAGTCCGGCGCTGACCTGTTCGGCATCCAGCGTCAGGCTGGCGGACGGTAGCTCGGCCAGTTTGCGGCTGGCTTCCTCCAGACGCTGTTGTAATGCGGATTGCAGCTGGGTGTCACGTGATTGTTGTTGAAACGCCGCCCGCCAGCCCGCCAGCGCATTTTCCCATTGTTGATAGCGCTCGTGCTCTTTCAGCCATGCGGATAGCGTTTGCCGGAGAGCGTGCAGGCGTTCTGACTGTTGCTGCGCGGCGAGACGAATGCCAGCCCGTAAGCGTAATTTCTCATGTAAGCGAGCATTTACTTCTTCTCTCTGGCGGCGAATTTGCGCCAGCGCGGCGGTTTGTTCCTGCTGACGCGTCCAGTGCGGGCGTAAATGCTCCGCAGGCTGCGCATTGAGTAGCGCAGTCAACTGTGGCTGGGCCTGTTCGAGAGCCTGTCGGGCCTCGCGCAGCGCGGCCTGCGCTTTTCGGTCTTCCGCTGTCAGTTCGTCGCGACGCACCAGCCACTGACACGTATGTTGTAGACGGGTCTGTTCGCTAATCTGCTGTTTTTCTTCATCAGTAAGCGCTTGCAAACTTTTCTGGAGTGACTGCTGCTGTTCATCGCTCAGCAACAGGACGCCGGAGGCCTGGGCCTGTATTTTTTCCAGCTCAACGCGAGCGAGCTTATGTTTTTCAAAGACCAGAGCGGAAATCTGGCCGTAAATTTCGGTGCCGGTTAGCTCTTCCAACAATTCGGCTCGCTCTTTGGGTTTGGCGTTGAGGAAGGCGGCGAATTGCCCCTGCGATAGCAGCATTGAACGGGTGAAGCGGCCGTAGTCCAGCCCGGTGAGCGAGGCGGTCATCTCCAGCTTATCTTTGACTTTATCAGCGAGGATTTTGCCGTCGTCGCAGCGCGCCAGTTCGACGCGCGGGGCCTGCAGATTACCGTCCGGCTGGTTTCTTGCCCGGTTCTGGCTCCAGAAGGCGCGGTAGGCGGTACCTTTAACTTCGAATTCCACTTCCGCCAGGCACTCGGCGGTATCGCGGGTCATCAGATCGTTTTGCGATTGCGACACGCTGCTCAGGCGCGGGGTTTCGTGATACAGCGCGAGGCAGATGGCATCCAGCAGCGTGGTCTTCCCGGCACCCGTTGGCCCGGTGATGGCGAACAGTCCGTTGCTGGCGAACGGCTCGCGGGTGAAATCGATTTTCCATTCACCTTTTAACGAGTTGAGATTTTTCAGGCGTAAGCTCAGGATTTTCACAGGCGGTCCTCACCGTTCAGGCTATGCAGCGTTGCATTAAACAGGTGTTCCAGGCGTTGCTGCTGCGCCTCTTCCAGGGTTTCCAGCGCCAGACGACGGGCGAAGACATCCTCGACCCGTAGTTCGTTGAGGGTTTCCCGTCTTTCTCCCGCCAGAATGCGCTCGCGCTGGTCGCGGCTGCGGCGCACCAGCAGCACTTCTACCGGGAGCGTTTCGGTCTTTTCCTGAATTTTCCTTTGAATATCATGTAAATATTCATCACTGGTGATTTCGATATCCAGCCATACGGCAGGTGACCGATCGTCGCTTTGCCATTGATTAAGCTGCTCGCCAATACTGGCGAAATCGCCTTTTAAGACCGCCAGCGGCTGGGTGATGGGCACGATAAGGGGCGTGACCTCCGCCAGGCGGCCGTCACGAAAGGTCACCAGATTGACGCTTTTGTTTTTTCCGGTTTCATCAAAGCTCAGCGGGATGGGCGAGCCGCTATAGCGAATATGCTCGCAGCCGCCGACGATCTGCGCCCGGTGTATATGGCCGAGCGCGATATAATCGGCAGGGGGGAAGTGGCTTGCCGGGAAAGCATCGAGAGTACCGATATAGATTTCGCGAACTGCATCGCTTTTGCTGGCGCCGACGGTGGTTAAATGGCCGCTGGCAATAATTGGCAGTTGTTGGTTGCCGCGCAGGGCGCAGGCCTGCTGGTATTGCTGCTGGTAGTAGTCGCTGATGGCGTTGAGAAGCTGCTGCTGCTTTTCGCCGCTGGAGTGTCCGGCCTGGCTGGTCACCAGTTCACGCGGGCGCAGGAAGGGCACCGGGCAAAAAATGGCCCCCGGTGAACCGTCGCGCCGCGGCAAAATAAAGGGAGCGTGACCCGCGTTGGCCACCACCGTGGTTTTCAGGAAGGCGAGAATGTCCCGCGATTCATTAAGCGTCGCCACTGAATCGTGGTTTCCTGCCAGCACCACCAGCTGGCAGCCGGTTTGCTGTAGCTGAACGACAAAACGGTTATACAGCTCGCGCGCGTAGCTTGGCGGAGAGCCGGTATCAAAAATATCGCCAGCGACAATAATCGCATCAACGTCATGCTCCTGTGCGCGGGACAGCAGCCAGTCGAGAAATGCCTGGTGCTCAGCGGCGCGACTTTTGCTGTAAAAATTCTGGCCCAGATGCCAGTCTGACGTGTGAAGGATGCGCATAGTGGTCCCTTAGCGAAAAAACGTAAGCGGTATTATATACCTGTCATACTCCTGGTTGCTTATGTGTTGGCTACGCTCGCCCCGGTGACATCGTTACCTGTGCGCCAGAGACCCGCTCCCGTGCCGCCTTTAAGCACCCCGGATAACACCGCTCTGCGGTGAGTTAAGTCCGTGTCATAATTCAAAATCCGTGTTCATCAGTCCGTCATTTTTTCATAAATCTGTCATAAATCTGACGCATAATGGCCGCGCACTTCTATACTGATGGCTAAAAAATACAGGGTAAATAATGGCGAGAAGAATTCTGGTCGTTGAAGATGAAGCTCCAATCCGTGAAATGGTCTGCTTTGTGCTGGAGCAAAACGGCTTTCAGCCGGTTGAGGCGGAAGATTTTGACAGCGCGGTCAATCAACTCAATGAACCCTGGCCTGATTTGATCCTCCTTGACTGGATGCTGCCGGGTGGGTCAGGTCTGCAGTTTATTAAACAACTTAAGCGTGAAGCGATGACCCGCGATATTCCGGTGGTGATGCTGACCGCGCGCGGCGAAGAGGAAGATCGCGTCCGCGGGCTGGAAACCGGAGCGGATGATTACATTACCAAGCCATTCTCACCGAAAGAGCTGGTGGCGCGGATTAAGGCCGTGATGCGACGCATTTCGCCGATGGCGGTGGAAGAGGTGATTGAGATGCAGGGGCTGAGCCTCGATCCGTCTTCACATCGCGTGATGACCGGCGAAAATCCGCTGGAGATGGGGCCAACGGAGTTTAAATTATTACACTTCTTCATGACACATCCGGAACGGGTCTATAGCCGCGAACAGTTGCTGAATCATGTCTGGGGAACTAACGTCTATGTAGAAGACCGAACGGTGGACGTGCATATTCGTCGTCTGCGTAAAGCGCTGGAACATAGCGGCCATGATCGGATGGTGCAAACGGTTCGCGGCACGGGATATCGTTTCTCTACCCGTTTCTGAATGTTGACAGGAGTGTGACCCGTGCTGGAACGGCTGTCATGGAAAAGGCTGGCGCTTGAGCTTTTCTTGTGTTGTATCCCGGCCCTGATCCTCGGGGCGCTTTTGGGTCATCTGCCGTGGTTTCTGTTAGCGGCGGTGACAACGCTTCTTATCTGGCATTTCTGGAATCTTATGCGCCTGTCGTGGTGGCTGTGGGTTGATCGCAGCATGACGCCGCCGCCTGGCAGCGGCAGTTGGGAACCGCTGTTGTACGGTCTGCATCAGATGCAGATGCGTAATAAAAAGCGTCGACGCGAACTGGGTAGCCTGATTAAGCGTTTTCGCAGCGGTGCGGAATCTCTGCCTGATGCGGTGGTGCTGACCACGGAAGATGGCGTCATGTTCTGGTGCAACGGTCTGGCCCAGCAACTGCTGAATCTGCGCTGGCCGGATGATAATGGGCAGAATATCCTTAATCTTCTGCGCTATCCTGAATTTACCCACTATCTGAAATACAGAGACTTTTCAAAACCGCTTAATCTGGTGCTGAATAATGCCCGCCATCTGGAAATTCGCGTGATGCCCTATAGCGATAATCAGCTGTTGATGGTGGCGCGCGATGTTACGCAGATGCACAATCTCGAAGGGGCGCGGCGTAATTTTTTCGCCAATGTCAGCCACGAGTTACGTACCCCGCTGACGGTATTGCAGGGGTATCTGGAGATGATGCAGGAGCAGGAACTGGCCGGAGCCACGCGCGAAAAAGCGTTACACACCATGCGTGAGCAAACGCAGCGTATGGAAGGGCTGGTGAAACAGTTGCTGACATTGTCGCGAATTGAAGCGGCGCCGGTGCTGGCGATGAACGATAAAATTGATGTTCCGATGATGCTGCGGCTCGTTGAACGCGAGGCACAAACGCTAAGCCAGCAGAAGCATGTTTTGCATTTTTCAGTCGATCAGACGCTAAAAGTGCTGGGCAATGAAGAACAGTTGCGTAGCGCGATTTCCAATCTGGTGTATAACGCGGTTAATCATACCCCGGCGGGAACGGAAATCACCGTTAGCTGGCAGCGTGCGCCGCACGGGGCGTTGTTCCGTGTGGAGGACAACGGGCCGGGGATCGCGCCGGAACATATTCCACGCCTGACTGAACGTTTTTATCGGGTGGATAAAGCGCGTTCGCGGCAGACCGGCGGCAGTGGACTGGGACTGGCGATCGTCAAGCATGCCATTAGTCATCACGACAGCCGTCTGGAAATTGAGAGTACGCCGGGTAAAGGCACGTGTTTCAGCTTTTTGTTACCGGAACGTTTGATCGCCAAAAATTAATCCTCAGCGCCTGATCTGTAGTGGTTCAGGTGCGATCGGGTTGTGCCGGTTCTGGGATACGGGTAGCGGCGAGAATAATGCTGGTCAGTTAGGGGGCAGTCATCCGCGTGCATTGTTCAGGAATCGCCCGGCGGCGTTTCGCTTGCGCGGACCGACAGGGGATGTGTAACCTATTGATATCATGATTTTTGTAGGCCGGGCAAGGCGTTAGCCGCCGCCCGGCGCAAATGCGGGCACAATATCTGATACAGGTTTATCATCAGTCTCAGGCCTGAATACAGGCCTGTAATTTGCCACGCGTGAATACTCAAATGACGTAAATCTAACTAAATAACTTACCTTTCAGCAGATTAATCCCTGCAGAGACCAGATCGCCCTCAGCCGATGCTTGGCCCTGCGGTGACAGACCATCGACGATTTTTGGCAAGTATTCGGCAATTAGCGCCGAGGCGGTTTGCGAATCAATGCCCAGTTTCGCGCCGAGTTCCTGTAGCGCAGGCGAACCAAACACCGAAGCGATCTGCTCGCTATTTACCGGCATATTGCTCTGCTGGCTAAGCCACGACTCGACGATTTCACCTAAGCCGCCGTTGCGAAATTTTTCCAGAATTCCCTGGATACCGCCCTGCTGTTCAATCCAGGCCATGATCGCCTGAAGTTGCTCAGCCTTGCCAGCCTGCCCGCCAGACATGCCGCCGATTAGATCGAATAATCCCATTGCCGACTCCCTACAAACATTGCTAATAATCTTTAATTCACGACTTACTTCGCCGGGATAATCAGTACCTGACCCGGATAGATCTTGTCAGGATGCGTCAGCATCGGTTTATTGGCTTCAAAAATACGCGGGTAGTCATTGGCGGAGCCATACATTGCTTTCGAGATGGCGCTCAGGGTATCGCCGGATTTCACCGTGTAATAACGGCTTTCCGCCCCGCTTTGCGTCACAGTAACGCTATCATTGACTTGCCCAATCCCGGTGACGTTACCTACCGCTACCAGAATTTTTTCCTTATCTTCCTGTGAGCCGACGTCGCCCGTCACCGTCGCGGTACCATCGTCCGCGACATCAATATTGACCTTTTCGGCACCAGGCAGGTTAAGGCTATCAATGTGTTTTTTCAGCTTATCGGCCTGATCTTCCTTGCTGCCGCCGGATACGGCATCCCAGACTTTTTCGCCCGCTTCTTTCACAAAACTTAATAATCCCATCTATCCCTATCTCCATTACTGTTTCACGATGAACATTTTCATCAGACCCGATAACCCGGGTTCTAATCCACTTCAACATTCACGATGTACGTCTTGATACACCCGTCATAACCGCAAAATCCTGAAGCAGTGCAATCTGCACATTGAAGTATACCCAATAATCGTCAATGTGCAGAATATTTGCCTTGATATATCCGCTGTCCGCGACATAAAAAGATAAATATCTGTCGTTATCTGTTTCGTTTCTCAACGATAATATCATTGTGGCAACGTCCAGATATGACACTACGCGGCCTGACGGATAAGCCATCAGGGCTCCGGTGTGCGAAATATCATCATTCTCCCCAGAGAATGACACTTTGTTGGGATTTAGGGAGTGCGCTTACTGGTTAAGCTATTGAGCGGGAACGATGTGATGGTCGCCGCTTTCATTCGGGCCTGTCGCTGTTCCACGTTTGTTAACCGATACCCAGGATATATATAGTCAAATAGCGGATTATATTTCTTTCGAAGTATGTCGAATGCATAATCGATACAACATTCGCTGGTGTCCTTATTGCATTCCGGATCTGGGTATAATAATCCCACGATTCAAACTGCGTACAGGATCACATTTAATCACCGAATTACGGTTCAGCATGTTGAACAAGGCGTATTTTCTACTGTTCATTGTCGATATCATTTATTCCAATAGTAAAAGGATACGATTATGGTTCGCAAAGGGTGTAATTCATTAATTCGTGCCGAGAAAATATTAACCCATATTGCATGGGTAGGCGTGGCGAGTTATATGGAATTATTAAAAGAATTCCAGTATCCCAAAAGCAGTTTGCTCAATTTATTAAATATAATGGTGGAGTGTGGTTTCTTAATTAAAAATAAAAATGGCCACTATGCGCTGGGCATCAAAAATTATGAGCTGGGCTGTCAGGCGCTGCACCGCCAGAATATCTTTGAGGTGACAAAGCGGCCAATGCAGGAACTGTCGCTGAAAAGTGGTCTGGTCTGCCACCTGGGCGCCATGGAGAGCTATTCAGCTATCTATCTTGATAAGATTGAAAGTCCGGATTCAGTGCCGACGAACAAAAGCTGGATAGGCAAAAAACTTGAATTACATATTACCGCGTTAGGTAAGGCCTTATTAGCATGGAAAACGCGGGAAGAACTGGATTATTTTTTAGACGCGCTCACTCTGACATCGCACACCAAAAATACGTTTACCGATAAGAAGTTATTTCTGGAGGAGCTGCAAAAAACACGGCTTCGGGGATGGGCCATAGATAACGAGGAATCGACCTATGGTGCGGTATGTTTAAGTATGCCGGTATTCAATATGTATAACCGGGTTAACTATGCGATCTCGCTTTCTGGCGATCCGGTGGTCTATTCAGGAAATAAGATCGATGGCTATCTGGAATTGCTCCGCAAATGCGCCGGGCAAATATCATATGGTCTGGGATACAGAAATGAAAATGAGCATTTACGAAAAGGAAACTGAGGTAATGAAAAAGTTCAGCGGTATTATTCCACCCGTATCCAGCACGTTTCACCGTGACGGAACCATTGATAAAACGGCAATGCGCGCCGTTGCCGACTTCTTGATTAATAAAGGTGTTGATGGATTGTTTTACCTGGGCACAGGTGGTGAATTCAGCCAGATGAATACCGACCAGCGTATGGCGTTCACCGAAGAGGCTGTGGCTATCGTCGGCGGGCGGGTTCCGGTATTGATTGGCGTTGGTTCGCCCTCTACGGATGAGGCGGTCAAACTGGCGCGGCATGCGGAAGCCTGCGGCGCTGATGGTGTTGTCGCTATCAATCCCTATTACTGGAAGGTTGCGTCGCGAAATCTTGACGACTATTACCAGCAGATCGCCCGTAGCGTGAAGTTACCCGTGATCCTGTATAACTTCCCGGACCTGACGGGGCAGGACTTAACCCCGGAGATAGTGAAGCGTCTGGTCCTGCAAAATGACAACATCATTGGTATCAAAGACACGATCGACAGCGTCAGCCATTTGCGCACGATGATTAACACCGTCAAGTCGGTACGTCCGGCATTCTCGGTATTTTGTGGTTATGACGATCATTTGCTCAACACTTTGCTGCTGGGCGGGGATGGCGCTATATCGGCCAGCGCTAACTTTGCTCCGGAACTCTCCGTGGGTATCTATCGCGCATGGCGCGAGGGCGATCTGGCAACCGCCGCGACCCTGAACAAAAACCTACTGCAACTGCCATCGATTTACGCTCTGGAAACGCCGTTCGTCTCGTTGATCAAATATGGCATGCAGTGCGTGGGATTACCGGTGGAAACCTGGTGTCTGCCGCCGATTCTTGAGGTGTCAGAAGAGGCCAAAGATAAAGTCCACTCGCTGCTGGTCGAGCAGGGCATTCTACCGGTTTGAGGAGAAGATCATGTCTGTTGGTAATATTTTTGTTGACGAAAGTCCTGATATTTATACGGTCAGAACACATGCCGATGGTCCTGAAGGGGAACTGCCGTTAACGCCGGAGATGCTGATTAATCGCCCAAGTGGGGATTTGTTCGGTATGACAATGAATGCCGGCATGGGCTGGGCGCCGAATGAACTGGATCGGGACGGTATTTTACTGCTCAGCACGCTGGGCGGCTTACGCGGTAAAGACGGTAAGCCCGTTGCGCTGGCACTGCACCAGGGGCACTACGAGCTGGATATCCAGATGAAAGCGGCGGCTGAAGTTATTAAGGCAAACCGCGCACTGCCCTATGCCGTGTATGTTTCCGATCCTTGTGACGGACGTACTCAGGGCACGACGGGTATGTTTGATTCGCTACCGTATCGTAATGACGCCTCAATGGTGATGCGCCGCCTGATCCGCTCTCTGCCCGATGCGAAAGCCGTTATTGGGGTGGCGAGTTGTGACAAGGGGCTTCCGGCCACCATGATGGCGCTTGCCGCACAGCACGATATCGCGACCGTGCTGGTGCCCGGTGGCGCGACGCTGCCCGCAAAAGACGGAGAAGACAACGGTAAGGTGCAGACCATCGGCGCGCGATTCGCCAATGGCGAACTGTCGTTACAGGACGCACGCCGTGCAGGTTGCAAGGCTTGTGCTTCCTCCGGCGGCGGCTGTCAATTTCTGGGTACTGCCGGGACATCGCAGGTGGTAGCGGAAGGACTGGGGCTGGCGATCCCGCACTCTGCGCTGGCGCCTTCCGGCGAGCCAGTGTGGCAGGAGATCGCCAGAGCTTCCGCACGAGCGGCGCTGAACCTGTGTAAAAAAGGCATCACTACCCGGGAAATTCTCACCGATAAAGCGATTGAGAATGCGATGACGGTCCATGCGGCGTTTGGCGGTTCAACCAACCTGCTGTTGCACATCCCGGCAATTGCTCACCAGGCCGGTTGTCATATCCCGAGCGTTGATGACTGGATCCGCATTAATAAGCGGGTGCCGAGACTGGTGAGCGTGCTACCCAATGGTCCGGTTTATCATCCGACGGTTAATGCCTTCATGGCAGGCGGGGTGCCGGAAGTAATGTTACATCTGCGCAACCTTGGATTGCTGCATGAAGACGTGATGACCGTAACCGGCAGCACACTGAAGGAAAACCTGGATTGGTGGGAGCACTCCGAACGCCGCCTGCGATTCAAACAGCTTCTGCGCGAACAAGAGCAGGTTGATGCCGATGAGGTGATCATGTCGCCGCAGCGTGCGCAGGAACGCGGCTTAACTTCAACCATTACTTTTCCGGTGGGCAATATTGCACCGGAAGGATCGGTGATCAAATCTACCGCTATCGACTCTTCGGTCATTGATGAACAGGGTATCTACTACCACAAAGGTGTGGCGAAGGTTTATCTGTCCGAGAAAAACGCGATTTATGATATCAAGCACGACAAGATTAAAGCGGGCGATATTCTGGTCATTATCGGTGTTGGGCCCTCCGGTACCGGGATGGAGGAGACCTATCAGGTCACCAGCGCCTTAAAACATCTGTCTTACGGTAAGCATGTTTCGCTGATCACCGATGCGCGTTTCTCGGGCGTTTCCACCGGTGCGTGTATCGGTCATGTCGGGCCGGAAGCGCTGGCGGGAGGCCCCATCGGTAAATTACGCACCGGAGATATTATTGAAATTAAAATTGATTGTCGCGAACTTCAGGGCGAGATCAATTTCCTAGGAACCCGTAACGATGAAATATTACCTTCACGGGAGGAGGCTACCGCAATATTAAACGCCAGGGCCAGCCATCAGGATTTACTTCCTGATCCTGAACTGCCAGATGATACCCGGCTTTGGGCAATGCTCCAGGCTGTCAGCGGTGGGACATGGACGGGATGTGTTTATGACGTGAATAAGATCGGCACAGCCTTGCGCGATTATATAAATAAGAACTGAAAGCGAAAATAAGAACATCCAGACCTCTGAATAATCCGACTACGCATCATTGATAAATTGCGTAGCTGGATTATGACGGGTCGCTACCCTATATGAGAGGACGTTATGCCACTAATTATCGTTGTGGCAGGGATTGCTTTACTCCTGCTGTTAACCATAAAAATTAAGCTTAATACGTTTGTTTCTTTAATTATTGTTTCGATTGTCGTCGCCATTGCCAGTGGGATGGAATTGAATAAAGTCGTCGCTTCGGTTGAATCGGGCCTTGGCGGGACATTGGGCCATATTGGTTTGATATTCGGCTTTGGGGTTATGCTCGGTCGCTTACTGGCCGACGCGGGTGGTGCGCAGCGAATAGCGCTGACTATGCTGAATTATTTCGGGAAAAATAAACTTGACTGGGCGGTGGTCTGCTCAGCGTTTATTGTCGGTATTGCACTTTTTTTCGAAGTCGGATTAATTCTTCTGGTTCCTATTTTATTCGCTATTGCCCGTGAGGCGAAAATATCGCCGATGTATATGTGTGTACCTATGCTTTCCGGTTTACTGGTCGCCCACGGATTTTTACCACCGCACCCTGGTCCGACAGTTATCGCCCGTGAATATGGTGCTGATGTGGGACTGGTATTGATATACGGCATCATTGTCGGTATTCCAACCTTTATTCTGTGCGGCCCGCTACTGAATAAATTCTGCCAGCGGATTATTCCTGATGCATTTAAAAAAGAGGGCAATATTGCCTCCCTCGGCGCGACCCGGCGGTTCAGCGAAAGTGAAATGCCTGGCTTCAGTATCAGTTTTCTCACTGCGATGTTGCCGGTGATCCTGATGGCGGTAGTCACCATTATCCAGATGACTCATGCCAAAAATGCCGCGGATTCGGGCATGTTCTACAACGTGTTGCTGTTCTTAGGCAACTCGACAATTGCCATGCTGATTTCACTGCTGTTCGCGATTTATACCATGGGCCTGGGCCGCGGGAAAACGATCCCTGAACTGATGGATTCGTGCGGGAAGGCGATTGCCGGTATTGCCGGGTTGCTACTGATTATCGGCGGCGGCGGCGCATTCAAGCAGGTGCTCATTGATTCTGGTGTCGGTCAGTACATTTCTACGCTGGTCTCTGGCATGGATATCAACCCGATCCTGATGGCCTGGGGTGTGGCTGCTTTTCTGCGCATTTGTCTGGGTTCCGCCACTGTTGCGGCGATCTCTACCGCCGGGCTGGTGATCCCGTTGCTGGCGGTGCATCCCAACACTAACCTGGCATTGATCACGCTGGCGACTGGCGCGGGCTCCTGTATCTGCTCCCACGTAAACGACGCCAGCTTCTGGATGATTAAAGACTTCTTCGGCCTGACCACTAAAGAGACATTGTTATCCTGGACGCTGATGTCAACATTGTTATCTCTGTTCGGGTTGCTGTTTATTCTGCTCGCCAGCATGATGTTGTAACCGCTTCTCGCCAGTGAACCGCTCAGTTGGTTCACTGATTCTTCTGTTTCTCGCTCAGGGCTGCTATTTTTGCCCTGAGTCATCAGAACATGGTTCGCTTTCACTCAGACTCATCGCGTGTTGAGACGGATGACAAACCTGCATGAGATTCTGTGCCAGGATTTCTGTTGGAGGGATGGACGCCTGACCTTGTGAACGGCGCTCGGTGGTTTGCCCCGCCTGTCAGCATTACTTGCCAGAAACCCATCAGAGCCGGTCACTCAGGTTTGCAGTCAAATCTGTACCGCATAATTAATGAGCGTTAGCTGCTTTTTTGTTCGCATGATTAGCCATATTGGTTCCATTAATCTGGTTAATAATTCTTGGTTGAATGATATGCTTAGCATAATAACCTGCTTTTACGATCCTGCCTTGCTTTAAAACGTTATAAGCGTTTAAATTGCCCCCCTAAAGTCGCAGACAGACTGTTTTTGCGTGGTAATTCAAAAAACAATTCTATTCCACGACAATTTTGGAGCATATCCCGCTGAGTTTGCTGACAATGGCCGCTGTATCATCCCCAGAGGAAAGGTGCGGTATTTTCCCGTTTTTACAACACCACATCCACAGGCAGTAATGAATTTATGACCCATCAGTTAAAATCTCGCGACATTATGGCGTTGGGCTTTATGACCTTTGCTCTGTTCGTTGGCGCAGGCAATATTATCTTTCCTCCAATGGTTGGTTTACAGGCTGGTGAACATGTCTGGAGCGCTGCCTTTGGCTTCCTTATCACCGCCGTGGGTCTCCCGGTGCTGACGGTGGTAGCGCTGGCGAAAGTCGGTGGCGGCGTAGAAAGCCTGAGTACGCCAATCGGTAAAGTCGCCGGTATTCTGCTGGCCGTGATCTGCTATCTGGCCGTTGGTCCGTTGTTCGCCACGCCGCGTACCGCCACCGTCTCATTTGAAGTGGGGATTGCCCCGCTGACCGGCGACGGCGCGCTGCCGCTGCTGATTTACAGCGTTATCTATTTCGCGCTGGTGATCCTTGTTTCGCTCTATCCGGGCAAATTGCTGGATACCGTGGGGAATTTCCTTGCGCCGCTGAAAATTATCGCCCTGATTATTCTTGCCGTTGCGGCGATCGTCTGGCCAGCCGGGCCGCTGAGCCACGCGATGGAAGCCTACCGTATCGCGCCGTTTTCTAATGGCTTCGTCAATGGTTATCTGACAATGGACACCCTGGGGGCAATGGTCTTCGGTATTGTGATTGTCAACGCCGCGCGTTCCCGCGGCGTCACAGAAGCCCGTCTGCTGACCCGTTACACCGTCTGGGCTGGCTTGATGGCTGGCGTTGGCCTGACCCTGTTGTATCTGGCGCTGTTCCGCCTTGGGTCGGATAGCGGCACGCTGGTCGAGCAATCCGCTAACGGCGCGGCGATTCTCCACGCTTATGTACAGCACACCTTTGGCGGCGCGGGGAGTTTCCTGCTGGCGGCGCTGATCTTTATCGCCTGTCTGGTGACAGCGGTAGGTCTGACCTGCGCCTGTGCGGAGTTCTTCGCCCAGTACCTGCCATTCTCCTACCGTACGCTGGTCTTTATCCTCGGTCTGTTCTCAATGGCGGTCTCCAACCTTGGATTGAGCCACCTGATTCAGATTTCCATTCCGGTGTTGACGGCGATTTACCCGCCATGTATCGCACTGGTTGTATTAAGCTTCACCCGTGGATGGTGGCATCATTCGGCTCGCGTAATTTCTCCGGCAATGTTTATCAGCCTGATGTTTGGTATCATTGACGGCATTAAAGCGTCGGCGTTCGCCGATATTCTGCCCGCCTGGACCGCACGTTTGCCGCTGGCAGAGCAAGGGCTGGCCTGGCTGATGCCCACCGCCGTTATGGTGATTCTGGCGGTTATCTGGGATCGCGCGGCAGGGCGTCAGGTGGTGTCCAGCGCCCACTAAACTGGCGCTTTACGCCGGTGTTTAACCACGGGATTTCAGGTTCCGTGGTTTTTTGTTTTTTGGTCATGCCCTCTTGAACTTTGCTGCCGCGGAGGCGGAGGGATAAACGACATGGAACACGATGGAAAGTAGTAACAAGCTTAAGCGCGGGCTAAGTACCCGGCATATTCGTTTTATGGCGCTGGGGTCGGCAATCGGTACCGGCCTTTTCTACGGTTCGGCTGATGCGATTAAAATGGCGGGACCGAGCGTTTTGTTAGCCTATATTATCGGCGGCGTCGCGGCATACATTATTATGCGCGCGCTGGGCGAGATGTCGGTGCATAACCCGGCGGCCAGCTCATTTTCACGCTATGCGCAGGATTATCTTGGCCCGCTGGCGGGCTATATCACCGGCTGGACCTACTGTTTTGAAATTCTGATTGTCGCCATCGCTGACGTCACGGCCTTCGGTATCTATATGGGCGTCTGGTTCCCGGCGGTGCCGCACTGGGTCTGGGTGCTCAGCGTGGTGCTGATCATCTGCGCCGTTAATCTGATGAGCGTCAAGGTTTTCGGCGAACTGGAGTTCTGGTTCTCCTTCTTCAAAGTCGCCACCATTATCATCATGATCCTGGCCGGTTTCGGTATTATTATCTGGGGTATCGGTAACGGTGGTCAGCCGACCGGCATTCATAATCTGTGGAGCAACGGCGGCTTCTTCAGCAATGGCTGGCTGGGGATGGTGATGTCATTGCAGATGGTGATGTTCGCCTACGGCGGAATTGAAATCATCGGCATCACCGCCGGTGAAGCGAAGGACCCGGAGAAATCCATTCCGCGGGCCATTAACTCAGTGCCGATGCGTATTCTGGTGTTCTACGTGGGCACGCTGTTTGTGATTATGTCTATCTATCCGTGGGATCAGGTTGGCACTAACGGTAGCCCGTTCGTTTTAACCTTCCAGCATCTCGGCATTACTTTTGCCGCCAGCATCCTTAACTTTGTGGTGCTGACCGCCTCGCTGTCGGCGATTAACTCCGACGTTTTTGGCGTCGGGCGCATGCTGCATGGCATGGCGGAGCAGGGCAGCGCGCCGAAAGTGTTCGCTAAAACATCCCGTCGCGGTATTCCGTGGGTAACGGTAATGGTGATGACGATTGCGCTGCTGTTTGCGGTTTATCTGAACTACATCATGCCGGAGAACGTCTTCCTGGTGATTGCTTCGCTGGCGACTTTCGCTACCGTCTGGGTGTGGATTATGATCCTGCTGTCGCAGATCGCCTTCCGCCGTCGTTTGCCGCCGGAAGAGGCGAAGGCGCTGAAGTTTAAGGTGCCAGGTGGTGTAACGACCACGGTTATCGGGCTGTTGTTCCTCGTTTTTATCATTGCGCTGATTGGCTACCATCCGGATACCCGCATCTCACTGTATGTTGGTCTGGCGTGGATTGCCCTGTTGCTGGTTGGCTGGCAGTTTAAAACCCGCCGCGGCGGTAAGCGGGTGAAGGCGTAATCATTTTGTCCTCTCTTGCCGGATACGTTCAGGTTATCCGGCAAGGCTCTCTCCACCCCTGTCATCCTCCCCCAATAATTCTGCTGATGATGAGCCAGACGCCTGTATGCTGTGGCAAGGTGTGCCCATTCTGCGAAGCGAGGAAGAGTGATGTTGAAGGCATGGCACCTCCCTGTCGCTCCATTTATTCAGGAGCAGCAGGAACGACTGTTGATTACGTTATGGTTACGCGGCAACGATCTTCCGCGGCGGGTGACGTTACGCGCGGAAGAGGACAACGAAGAGCTGTCGTTGCCCATGCATCGCCTGCGCAAGGCGCCGCATCCGGGCGTAGTGGCCTGGCGAGGGGAAATCAACCTCGCTCACGGGCAGCCGCGTCGGCGCTATAGCTTCAAGCTGCTGTGGGCTGACCGCCAGATGTGGTTCACGCCGCAAGGATTTAATCGCTTTCCTCCGGCCCGGCTGGAGCAGTTTGCGATAGATCTCCCGGACAGCGGGCCGCAGTGGGTGGCCGATCAGGTATTTTATCAAATCTTCCCTGACCGTTTTGCCCGCAGCCGATCCCGTGAAGCCGGGCAGGATAACGTTTATTACCATCACGCCGCCGGTCACGATATTGTGCGTAAAGCGTGGGATGAACCGCTAACCAGCGAGGCGGGCGGCTCCACCTTTTACGGCGGCGATCTCGACGGGATTAGCGAAAAGCTGTCGTACCTGAAACAGCTTGGCGTCACGGCGCTGTATCTGAATCCGGTATTTGTCGCGCCCAGCGTGCATAAATACGATACTGAAGATTACCGTCATGTTGATCCGCAGTTTGGCGGCGATGAGGCGCTGCTGCGCCTGCGGCATAACACGCAAAAGGAGGGTATGCGTCTGATCCTGGATGGCGTATTCAACCACAGCGGCGATTCTCACCCCTGGTTCGACCGCTATCAGCGCGGCAGCGGCGGCGCCTGCCATAATGCCGACTCGCAGTGGCGCGACTGGTATCATTTCTCTCCTGAAGGTGTTGCCCACAACTGGCTGGGATATCCTAGCCTGCCGAAGCTGGATTATCAGTCGACGAGTCTGGTTAATGAGATCTATGCCGGAGAAGACAGCGTGGTACGTCACTGGTTAAAATCGCCGTGGAGTATGGACGGCTGGCGGCTGGACGTGGCGCATATGCTGGGGGAAGGCGGAGGGGCGCGCAATAACTTACGCCATGTCGCCGGAATTACCCGTGCGGCAAAAGAGACGCAGCCTGACGCCTATATTGTTGGCGAGCATTTTGGCGATGCGCGCCAGTGGCTACAGGCCGATGCTGAAGATTCTGCGATGAACTATCGCGGTTTTACTTTCCCATTGTGGGGATTTCTCGCCAATACCGATATCGCTTACGAACCGCAGAAAATCGATGCGCAAACCTGCATGTCGTGGATGGAGAATTATCGCGCCGGGCTGTCGCATCAGCAGCAGTTGCGGATGTTCAATCAGCTCGATAGCCACGATACCGCGCGTTTTAAATCGCTGTTAGGTCAGGATGTCGCACGTTTGCCGTTGGCGGTGGTGTGGCTGTTTAGCTGGCCTGGCGTACCCTGTATTTATTACGGCGATGAAGTGGGCGTCGATGGCAACAACGATCCCTTTTGCCGTAAGCCCTTCCCGTGGGATCCGGCGTTGCAGGATCGCCAACTGCTGGCGCTGTATACACGCATGAGCCGGCTGCGTAAGGCGAGTCAGGCGCTACGCTATGGCGGCTGCCAGGTGATTTATGCCGAGGATAACGTCGTGGTGTTTGCGCGCGTGTATAAGCAACAGCGCGTGCTGGTGGCGATAAATCGCGGCGAAGCCTGCGAGACGGTGGTCGAGGATTCTCCTTTGCTCAATGTTAAAGGCTGGCAACTGAAAGAGGGGCACGGTACGTGGGATAATGGCGTTCTGATACTGCCTGCTATTTCTGCCAGCGTGTGGTTTAGCCGTTAATGATAGTACTGGCTCAGGGGGTCGTTGTTGAGAATGGCCTCGCGCCACCAGCGCTGAGCCAGCCCGTCATTACCGTTGCGCCAGGCCATATAGGCAATATCTTTTTCGCGGTAAGAGATGACGGTTTTTTCCAGCAGCTTGCCGCTTTCCAGCAATGGTCGGGCGATATGATACGGTAAAAAGCCGCATCCCAGTCCGCAGCATAATATCTCGATTTTGCTGGCGAAATCATCAACGCGAATTTGCTGCTGTTCGTCGAGCAGATTGCTGTTGAACGGATGACAGTAGCGGGCGCTGTCGCTGATCACTACCGAGCGATGCAGGCTCAGCTGTTTGTTGGTCAGCGGCTGAGTGGTTTGCGCCAGCGGATGCCCCGGTGCGACGACGAAAATATTGTCCATTGTGCCAAGCATCTTCCACGACCATGCTGCGGAAGTCGGTGGTTCATTGATCGCCCCAAGAATAATATCCGCGCCGTTGTGCGTAAGTTCTTCCCACGCACCGGCCAGGGTATGATGGGAAAAGTTAAGCCGGGTTTGCGGGTGCTGCGAATAGAATTTGTCGATCAGCGGCAGCAGCGCGCTAAAAGGGAAGGAGTCATCCAGAGCGATAGCCAGATCCCGCTCCCAACCGGCGCTCAGTTGCACCGCCTGTTTTTCCAGATCTCTTGCCGCATTAAGCAGCAAGCGGCCTTTTTCCAGCATCATTCTGCCGGTATCGGTAAATTTGGCCCGGTGACCGGAGCGATCCAACAGGGCGATGTTCAGATCGTTTTCCAGCTTTTGAATCATATAGCTTAGCGCGGCGGGAGTCTTAAATAACGATTCGGCGGCAGTGGCAAATGAACCATGTTTATCCAGCGCATCAAGAATTAACAGAACATCGAGGTTTAAACGCATAAGTCAACTCCCTGTATCAGAATTGTGATTCTGTTTTACTGAAAGACGGTATTCAATTCGAGTTAATAGCTGAGTATAGCTCACGATAAAATTTCGATAAATACAATGCTATGAATAGTTAATTAAATATCCATGATTGTTTGTCTTAAAAATAAATCATAAAAAATACTTAATAACTTGTTAGAAATTACTGACTATACTCACCGCCTTTTATCAGCCAGGATTTGAACAATACCGCGGTGATGGCAGTATCTTTTTAACTCATTGATTAACAGGATATATTATGTCTATTCGTGAACTTATCGATCCCTCTAACTCTGCGCTTATTTTTATCGATCACCAGCCGCAAATGTCATTCGGTGTGGCGAACATTGACCGCCAGACGCTGAAAAATAATACGGTGGCGTTAGCTAGGGCCGGGAAAATATTTGCTGTTCCGGTGATTTATACTTCTGTAGAAACGAAAAGCTTCAGCGGTTATATCTGGCCAGAATTACTGGCTGTACATCCGGAAGTGATGCCAATTGAACGTACGTCGATGAACTCCTGGGAAGATGCCGCTTTTGTTGCTGCGGTAAAAGCGACCGGGCGTAAGAAATTGATTATTTCCGCTTTGTGGACCGAAGTCTGCCTGACCTTTCCGGCTCTTATGGCGCTGGATGAAGGCTATGAAGTTTACGTCGTGACCGATACCTCTGGCGGTACCTCGGTTGATGCCCATGAGCGCGCAATTGACCGTATGGTGCAGGCCGGCGCGATACCGGTGACCTGGCAGCAGGTACTGCTTGAGTATCAGCGCGACTGGTCGCGTAAAGAAACTTATGACGCGGTGATGGACCTGGTCCGCGAACATGGCGGTGCCTATGGGATGGGCGTGGATTACGCTTATACCATGGTACACGGCGCGCCGGCGCGCAAGGGCTGAACACACGTCATCCTCAGGCGGCCTCTTGGTTAGCGTCCTTTGCCCGCCCCGGTCACTGAACTTACGCAAGCTTCCGGGGACGTACAATCTTGCCGCTCCGATGCCACCTGAATGATGTTGTGTATTGCCATTCCCCCTCAGTAAGGAACGCTTAATGGCGCAACAGAAATCGGTGACTCTGGTTATCAGTCATGTGCTCGACCCGGAGCACGGCGAACGTTATGAAGCGTGGCTGGGCAAAATTATGCCGATAGCGGCGGAATTTCCCGGTCATCTTGGCGTAAACGTTATTCGTCCGGTCGCCGGACAGAATCTATGGAGCGTCATTATTCGCTTTGACACCATTGAGCATCTTTATGCCTGGACACAGTCGGAAACCCGTCGTCAGTTGGTGGCGGAAATCGCGCCGTTGCTGAGTGAAGGCGATCGGATCGAAGTGCGCACTGAACCGGCATTCTGGTTTACTCCGCCTGTCGCTAATCAGCGTCAGCCACTGCGCTGGAAGCAATTTTTCATCACTCTGCTGGTGATTTTTCCCAGCACCAATCTGGTGCCGTGGATGACCGGGATACTGTTGCCCTCGCTAAGGGGAAGCGTGCTGTTGCATCTGATCAATGATGCCTGTGTGGTCGCGCTGGTGGTCTGGCTCTGGATGCCCATCGTGACCCGTCTGTTTGCTGGCTGGCTAAAGAAAAGCTGAGCCAGACGCCTGAAGGAGCGTGTTATGTCGCAAACTGCCACACTGATCCTGACCCATGGTCAGATTCATACTCTCGATCGTCAAAACCCACTGGCCGATGCGGTCGCCATCGCTGAGGGTAAAATTATCGCCGCCGGTAGCAACGATCGGATCATGAGTTTTGCCGGGGAGGGAACGCAAGTTATCGATCTCAAAGGTCATACGGTGATCCCAGGCCTGAATGATTCGCACCTGCATCTGATTCGCGGCGGGCTTAACTACAATCTGGAGCTGCGTTGGGAGGGGGTTCCCTCGCTGGCCGACGCGCTGCGGATGCTGAAAGATCAGGCCGATCGTACGCCATCGCCGCAGTGGGTTCGCGTGGTGGGCGGCTGGAGCGAATTTCAGTTTGCCGAACGGCGGATGCCGACCCTGGAGGAGCTTAACGAAGCGGCGCCGGATACCCCCGTTTTTGTCCTGCATCTTTACGATCGCGCATTGCTTAATCGCGCGGCGCTGAAGGCGGTGGGCTATACCAAAGCGACGCCCGATCCGGCGGGCGGCGAGATCGTCCGCGATGGTAATGGTAATCCAACCGGGATGCTGATCGCTAAGCCTAACGCGATGCTCCTCTACTCGGCGCTGGCGAAAGGCCCGAAGCTGCCGCTGGAATTTCAGATCAACTCAACCCGCCAGTTTATGCGCGAGCTGAATCGCCTGGGACTGACCAGCGCCATTGATGCCGGAGGCGGTTTCCAGAACTACCCGGAAGATTACGAGATAATCGAGCAACTCCACGCTAAAGCGCAGATGACCGTGCGCATCGCCTATAACCTGTTTACTCAGCGTCCGCAGCAGGAACTGGAAGACTTTGAGCGCTGGACCGATATGCTGAAGCCGGGGCAGGGAACCGACTTTTATCGCGCCAACGGCGCCGGAGAGATGCTGGTCTTCTCGGCAGCGGATTTCGAAGATTTTCTGCAGCCGCGTCCGGATCTGCCTGAGGGCATGGAAGATGAACTGGAGCGGGTGGTGCGCCATCTTGTCGAGCACCGCTGGCCGTTTCGCCTGCATGCCACCTACGATGAGTCTATCAGCCGGATGCTGGATGTGTTTGAAAAGGTGAACCGCGATATTCCGTTCAATGGTCTGCACTGGTTTTTCGATCATGCGGAGACGATCAGCGAACGCAATATTGAACGCGTCAGGGCGCTGGGCGGCGGTATTGCGGTGCAACACCGGATGGCTTTTCAGGGGGAATATTTTGTCGATCGTTACGGCAAAGAAGCGGTCAAACATACTCCTCCGGTGGCGAAAATGCTTGCGCTGGACGTTCCGGTGGGGCTGGGAACCGATGCCACCCGCGTGGCAAGCTACAATCCGTGGACCGCGCTCTACTGGCTGGTTTCCGGGCGTACCGTTGGCGGGATGGCGATGTACGACGACAGTAATCGCCTGCCGCGGGATGTGGCGCTGGAGTTGTGGACCGCGGGCAGCGCGTGGTTCTCCAGCGAGCAGGGTAAGAAAGGGCGTATCGCACCAGATCAGCTTGCTGATCTGGTCGTGCTGTCGAAGGACTATTTCCGCGTGCCGGAAGAGGAGATCAAGGGCATTGAGTCGGTGATGACGATTGTCGATGGTAACGTTGTTTATGCCGCTGGTCACTTTACACCGCTGGCGCCGCCGCCCATTCCGGTGCTGCCAGAATGGTCGCCTGTGGTGCAGGTGCCGGGTCATTACCGCTCAGCGCCGCCGGCAGCGGCGAAAATCGGCGCGATAGCCCAGATGCATCAGTGCTGTGGTAGCTGCGGGGTTCATGGGCATCGGCATGATATTGCGCGGAAATCGTTGATTCCGCTTGCGGATGCGCAGGCTTTCTGGGGCGTGCTGGGCTGCTCCTGCTTTGCGTTTTAGCGCGTAATAAACCCATCGCGGCGCGGTTCGATCCGGCTTCATCTGGCAGAGCGGGAGGCTCGCGATTACCTGTTCTGCCCTCTGGTCGCTGTTCTGGCGGCCAGTTCTGGATGCGTTCCTGTGTTCCCGCATGTTTTCCAGATGCGCCGACCCCCTGTTTTGCAGAAAGGGGCCTGGTGGTAAAACCACGCGGTAAAAACAAAAAAGGCCCGCATTGCGAGCCTTTTCTCCATTCGAGCCGATTACAGGCTGGAAACGTTCTCGGTCAGGTACTTAGCGACGCCTTCCGGAGAGGCGTTCATACCTTCTTTGCCTTTTTCCCACTGTGCCGGGCAAACTTCGCCGTGCTCTTCGTGGAACTGCAGCGCGTCAACCATACGCAGCATTTCGTCGATGTTACGGCCCAGTGGCAGATCGTTAACCACCTGGTGGCGAACAACGCCGTTCGCGTCGATCAGGAAAGAGCCACGCAGCGCAACACCCGCTTCCGGATGCTCAATACCGTAGGCTTTCTGAATTTCACGCTTAACATCAGCAACCATTGCGTATTTAACCGGACCGATGCCGCCTTTATCGACAGGAGTGTTACGCCATGCGTTGTGAACGAATTCGGAGTCAAAAGAAACGCCAACCACTTCTACGCCGCGCTTCTGGAATTCTTCGTAGCGTTTGTCAAAAGCGATCAGTTCAGACGGGCAAACGAAAGTGAAGTCCATCGGCCAGAAGAACAGAACGGTGGCTTTACCGCTGGTGTGCTGTTTGAAGTTGAAGTTTTCAACAATTTCACCGCTACCCAGTACCGCAGCTGCTGTGAAATCCGGAGCCTGACGAGTCACCAGAACCATATGATTCTCCTGTTAATATTAAGGTTAATTGGAACGCAACGCGGGCAAGTATATGAAGAGCGCCGGTGAAACTCAACGTAACGCTGACAATTGATGAGATAGTTTTTGTCTATCGATGAGTGTTAAATGTTACCCGTTCAGAATAGTCTTTTTGGCAAAAAGCGCAATCAGAAAAGCATGGCGAATGAACCGGTAAGACGATGCCGCGCAATAATGTTCATTTATAGCTGACGCATTTTGGCCTGCGCCATCATCTGCGGATAGAAACGCCAGAACTGCTGTTCAAGCCGAACGTAGTGAGTATCCAGATCCTGCCACGAGTCGCTGAGTGCCGCGAGGCGCGGACGGCGACTGGCCATACCGTTTAGTACCCGCTGAATGAAATCCATATCCCGGTAGCGTTCAAGCCAGCGCTCTGACCAGAGGTATTCATTGAGATTAACAAAACGCGGCGGGGAGTCGGGCAGGATCTGCGCCACCTGGGTATGGGCGTAGCCGACAAACGCCGACAGCGGAAAGTCAGGAGAAAGTTGCGTCCAGTGACGTGACAGAAAATGATCCCACATGACGTCGAGCGTAATCGGCGCGACACGTCGGGTTTCGCGGCGAAACCACTCGCGCGCTTCGCGGACTTCCGGCAGGTTATCCGTCATGACATCAATGCGACGGTGCATCAGAATGCCATCCACGACCTCTGGCGGAAAGTGCGATTCCGGGTTTCCCCGGACAAAATCGGCCAGCAGATTGCCGGAAAGCGAGCTGTCAGCGAGATGGGCTAAATGTAAATGTGCAAGAAAATTCATAATACTCGCCATGCTTCAAGTTGCAGGTGTGTTGGCTTCTGAGTGACGCGTCTCATCCATGAGATTCCATGGGATTCGGCCCGTCGGCCTCATCCTTACGAGGCTAGTGCGAGCGCGGTTCAAAACGGCAGGGCGTTTTGCCCTGCAACGCGAATCATTCAGAGTATTCTAACTCTGCGGCGGGGTAAAGGTTGCAGGGAGAACGCCCGGGCACTAGACTACCCGCCTCTTTATTAAGTCTGAGTTACCGTCATGCGCGTTGCTGATTTTTCCTTTGAATTACCCGAATCCCTGATTGCCCACTATCCCATGCCTGAGCGCAGTCGTTGCCGCTTGCTGTCATTAGATGGGCCGACGGGCGCGCTGACGCACGGTACTTTCACCGATTTACTCGACAAGCTCAATCCAGGCGATCTGCTGGTCTTTAACAATACCCGCGTGATCCCGGCCCGTCTGTTTGGCCGCAAAGCCAGCGGCGGTAAGATCGAGGTGCTGGTTGAACGCATGCTTAATGATAAACGTATTCTGGCACATATTCGCGCCTCTAAAGCGCCGAAACCCGGCGCGGAACTGCTGCTTGGCGATGATGAAAGTATTAAAGCCACCATGCTGGCGCGTCACGGCGCGCTGTTTGAAGTCGAATTCAACGACCCGCGTCCGGTACTGGATATTCTGAATGCTATCGGTCATATGCCGTTGCCGCCGTATATTGATCGCCCGGATGAAGACGCGGATCGCGAATTGTATCAGACCGTCTACAGCAGCAAACCCGGCGCTGTCGCCGCGCCGACAGCCGGTCTGCACTTTGACGAGCCGTTGCTGGCGGAACTGCGTGAAAAAGGCATTGAGACGGCGTTTGTCACGCTGCATGTGGGAGCCGGTACATTCCAGCCGGTGCGGGTTGACGCTATTGAAGACCACATTATGCACTCTGAATATGCGGAGGTGCCGCAGGAAGTGGTCGACGCGGTGCTGGCGGCAAAAGCCCGCGGCAACCGGGTTATTGCGGTAGGGACAACGTCAGTACGCTCACTTGAAAGCGCGGCGCAGGCGGCGAAAAATGATCTGATTGAGCCCTTCTTCGACGAGACGCAGATTTTTATCTATCCGGGCTATCAGTACAAAGTGATCGACGCGCTGGTGACTAACTTCCATCTGCCTGAATCGACGTTGATTATGCTGGTCTCGGCGTTTGCCGGTTATCAGCACACCATGAATGCCTATAAGGCTGCGGTAGAACAAAAATATCGTTTTTTTAGCTACGGGGACGCGATGTTTATCACGTACAATCCGCAGGCTTTGAATGAGCGTGTCGGGAAGTAAGTTCGCGGCACAGGTTTAAACGTCAGACTGTTTTTCTGACGCAGGAGTGATAATGAAATTTGAGTTAGATACCACCGATGGTCGCGCGCGTCGCGGCCGTCTTGTGTTTGAGCGCGGCGTTGTTGAAACGCCAGCATTTATGCCTGTTGGCACCTACGGTACCGTAAAAGGAATGACGCCGGAGGAAGTTGAAGCGACCGGGGCACAAATTATTCTCGGTAATACTTTCCATCTGTGGCTGCGTCCGGGTCAGGAGATCATGAAGCTACATGGCGATCTGCACGACTTTATGCAGTGGAAAGGGCCGATCCTGACCGACTCAGGCGGTTTCCAGGTCTTCAGCCTGGGGGATATTCGTAAAATCACCGAGCAGGGCGTACACTTCCGCAATCCGATCAACGGCGATCCGATTTTTCTCGATCCGGAAAAATCGATGGAGATTCAGTACGATCTTGGATCGGACATCGTGATGATCTTCGACGAATGTACACCGTACCCGGCGGAATGGGACTATGCTAAGCGCTCGATGGAAATGTCGCTGCGCTGGGCGAAGCGCAGCCGCGACCGTTTTGACGGTCTGGGCAACAAAAACGCGCTGTTTGGCATTATTCAGGGCAGCGTTTACGAAGATTTACGCGATATCTCTGTTAAAGGTCTGGTAGAGATTGGCTTTGATGGCTACGCTGTCGGCGGTTTGGCTGTCGGCGAGCCGAAGGAAGATATGCACCGTATCCTGGAGCACGTCTGTCCGCAGATCCCGGCCGACAAACCGCGATACCTGATGGGCGTCGGTAAACCGGAAGATCTGGTTGAAGGGGTGCGCCGTGGGATCGATATGTTCGACTGCGTCATGCCGACGCGCAACGCGCGCAACGGCCACCTGTTCGTCACCGATGGCGTGGTGAAAATTCGTAACGCGAAGCATAAGAGCGATACTTCGCCGCTGGATGCAGAGTGCGATTGTTATACCTGTCGCAACTATTCACGCGCTTACTTGCATCATCTTGACCGTTGCAACGAAATATTGGGCGCGCGACTCAATACCATTCATAACCTGCGTTATTATCAGCGCTTAATGGCTGGTTTACGCAAGGCTATCGAAGAGGGTAAATTAGAGAGCTTCGTGACCGATTTTTACCAACGTCAGGGGCGAACTGTTCCACCTTTAAACGTTGACTAATTTTAATAATGAGGGAATTTCAATGAGCTTTTTTATTTCTGATGCGGTAGCGGCAACTGGCGGCGCGGCGCAGGGCAGCCCGATGTCTCTGATTCTGATGCTGGTGGTGTTTGGTCTGATTTTTTACTTCATGATCCTGCGTCCACAACAGAAACGCACCAAGGAACATAAAAACCTGATGAACTCCATCGCCAAGGGGGATGAAGTGTTGACCAACGGTGGTCTGGTTGGTCGCGTTACTAAAGTTGCTGAAAGCGGATACATCGCTATCGCGCTGAACGATACCACCGAAGTGGTTATCAAACGTGACTTCGTAGCTGCCGTTCTGCCGAAAGGCACAATGAAGGCGCTGTAATTATTCATTTTCCCTAAGGGAACTGCCGTGTTAAACCGTTATCCTTTGTGGAAGTACGTCATGCTGGTCGTCGTTATTGTCGTCGGCTTAGTCTATGCGCTTCCCAACCTGTATGGTGAGGATCCGGCTGTTCAAATCACTGGCGCGCGCGGCGTCGCCGCCAGTGAGCAAACGCTGATCCAGGTCCAGAAAACACTACAAGAAGAAAAAATTACCGCGAAGTCTGTGGCACTGGAAGAGGGCGCAATTCTCGCGCGCTTCGACACCACCGATATCCAGCTGCGCGCGCGCGAAGCGCTAATGGGCGCGCTGGGTGACAAATACGTCGTGGCGCTAAACCTTGCTCCGGCAACGCCACGCTGGCTGGCGGCCCTGTACGCCGAGCCGATGAAGCTGGGTCTTGACCTGCGGGGCGGTGTGCACTTCCTGATGGAAGTCGATATGGATACCGCGCTGAGTAAACTGCAGGAGCAGAATATCGACAGCCTGCGCAGCGAGCTGCGTGATAAAGGCATTCCTTACACCACCGTGCGTAAAGCCGATAACTACGGCCTGACCATCGCTTTTCGCGACAGCGCGGCACGCGACCAGGCTATCTCTTACCTTAGCCCGCGTCACCGCGATCTGGTTATTTCCTCCCAGGGCAGTACCGGTCTGAAGGCCGTGATGACCGATGATCGCCTGAAAGAAGCCCGCGAATATGCCGTTCAGCAGAACATCAATATCCTGCGTAACCGTGTAAACCAACTGGGCGTTGCCGAACCGCTGGTTCAGCGTCAGGGGTCTGACCGTATTGTGGTTGAGCTGCCGGGTATCCAGGATACCGCGCGCGCGAAAGAGATTTTGGGCGCAACCGCGACGCTGGAATTCCGTCTGGTTAACACCAACGTTGACAGCGCCGCAGCCGCTGCAGGCCGCGTTCCGGGCGACTCGGAAGTGAAATATACTCGTGAAGGCCAGCCGGTTGTGCTGTATAAGCGGGTGATCCTCACTGGTGACCATATCACCGACTCGACGTCGAGCATGGATGAGTTCAACCAGCCGCAGGTTAATATCTCTCTCGATAGCGCTGGCGGCAACATCATGTCTAACTTCACCAAGGACAACATCGGTAAACCGATGGCGACCCTGTTTGTGGAGTATAAAGACAGCGGTAAGAAAGATGCCAGCGGTCGTGCGATTCTGGCAAAAGAGGAAGAGGTGATTAACATCGCCAACATCCAGTCTCGTCTGGGGAATAGCTTCCGTATTACCGGCATCAGTAATGCCACCGAAGCGCGTCAGCTCTCGCTGCTGCTGCGTGCGGGCGCATTGATTGCGCCGATTCAGATTGTTGAAGAGCGTACCATTGGCCCAACTCTGGGTATGCAGAACATCAAGCAGGGCCTGGAGGCTTGTCTGGCCGGTCTGGTGGTCTCTATTCTGTTTATGATTTTCTTCTACAAGAAGTTCGGCCTGATTGCGACTTCGGCGCTGATTGCAAACCTGGTGCTGATTGTCGGCATTATGTCCCTGATTCCGGGGGCGACGCTGACCATGCCGGGGATTGCGGGGATCGTGTTAACCCTTGCGGTGGCGGTTGACGCCAACGTTCTGATTAACGAGCGTATTAAAGAAGAGCTGAGTAACGGGCGTACCGTGCAGCAGGCGATTGACGAAGGTTATCGCGGCGCGTTCAGTTCCATCTTTGATGCCAACATCACCACGCTGATTAAAGTCATCATCCTGTACGCAGTCGGTACCGGCGCCATTAAAGGGTTTGCGATTACCACCGGTATCGGTATTGCGACCTCAATGTTTACCGCTATCGTCGGCACCCGTGCCATCGTGAACCTGCTGTACGGCGGCAAGCGCGTTAAAAAGCTGTCTATCTGAGGAGTGCGTTGTGGCACAGGAATATACTGTTGAACAATTGAACCACGGCCGTAAAGTCTGGGACTTTATGCGCTGGGACTACTGGGCCTTCGGCATTTCGGGTTTTTTGCTGATTCTGTCCATCATTATCATGGGCGTGCGCGGGTTTAACTGGGGGCTTGATTTCACCGGTGGTACGGTGATTGAAATTACCCTCGAAAAACCTGTCGATATGGACCAGGTGCGCGCGTCGCTGCAGAAGGCGGGCTTTGAAGAGCCGCAGTTGCAAAACTTCGGCAGCAGTCGCGATATTATGGTGCGTATGCCGCCGGTACATGAAACCAAAGGTAGCCAGGAGCTGGGCAGCAAAGTTGTACAGGTGATTAACGACTCAACCAGCCAGAACGCAACGGTTAAACGCATTGAGTTTGTGGGGCCGAGCGTCGGAGCAGATCTTGCTCAGACCGGCGCCCTGGCGCTGATCGCCGCGCTGGTATGCATCCTGATTTACGTCGGTTTCCGCTTTGAATGGCGTCTGGCTGCCGGGGTGGTTATCGCGCTGGCGCACGACGTGGTGATTACGATGGGCGTACTGTCGCTACTGCATGTTGAGATTGACCTGACTATCGTGGCATCGTTGATGTCGGTTATCGGTTACTCGCTTAATGACAGTATCGTGGTATCTGACCGTATTCGTGAAAACTTCCGTAAGATTCGCCGCGGTACGCCGTACGAAATCTTTAACGTGTCGTTAACACAGACGCTGCACCGTACCTTGATCACATCCGGGACCACTTTGATGGTTATCCTGATGCTGTATCTCTTTGGCGGTCCGATTCTGCAGGGCTTCTCGCTGACCATGTTGATCGGCGTCTCTATCGGTACGGCTTCTTCTATTTACGTGGCGTCCGCGCTGGCGCTGAAGCTGGGCATGAAGCGCGAGCATATGCTGCAGCAGAAAGTGGAGAAAGAAGGGGCGGATCAGCCGTCTATTCTGCCTTAATTACGCTTTCACGTTATCACTGGGATCCCGGCCATCTGGCCGGGATTTTTTATTACAGCAGCACGCAACTTTTGAATATCTCACCGGCTTTATCCGGCGCTATGGCCGCGCGTTGTCACTCGTCGTGATTACATACAGCAGCAGTTGGGCATTCGTTTGCCGGATGAAGTTCTGCCTTTTTCAAATACGCCTGGCTACTTACGTCCGTGGCTGCTGGATCACACCCGGGCGCGGGTTTGCGTATAAACTCCTGACAGTACGCTGTCAGTAGCCCTGTCGTATATTCCTCCTGAACTCACTCACTAAGGCAGGAGGATGTATGAAGAGCGTCATTAACTGGTTTGAGATCCCCGTAACGGATATGGAACGCGCTATCGCGTTTTATGCGCCGGTGATGCAAGTATCATTTCGCCGTGAAAAAATGGACTGCGCCGACCTGGCCGTATTCCCCTATGACGAACCGGCAACCGGCGGTGCGCTGGCAAAATTTGATGGCATTACACCCTCCGCACAGGGCGCTATTATTTACCTGCATACTGCGGATCTGGCGGCCACGCTTGCGCGCGTCGCGATCGCGGGCGGAGAGTGCGTTTTTGGGCCCGTTGATTTGGGGCAGGATATTGGCACTATCGCGCTGTTTACCGACAGTGAAGGGAACCGCGTTGGCCTGCATCAACCCGTATAGTCATCGCTAAATATCGAGAGCTAAAATGACCCGACGCGCCGACCGTTTATTCCAGATTGTGCAGATCCTGCGTGGCAGAAGGCTGACGACGGCGGCGCTGTTGGCCGAGCGGCTTGAGGTTTCCGAGCGGACTATCTATCGCGATATCCGTGACCTCTCTGTATCTGGCATCCCCGTAGAAGGCGAGGCGGGCAGTGGTTATCGCTTAATGGCCGGGTTTGACCTGCCGCCGCTGATGTTAACCCATCGCGAATCAGAAGCGCTGATGGTCGCCATTCGCTTACTGAAAACCTGGGGAGGGGATTCGCTCTCCCGCGATCTGGAGTCCGCGCAGGAAAAGGTACTGGCAATTCTGCCGGAGGAGAGTCGGCGCTGGGCTGAACAGACACGGATCTTTGCGCCGGATTTTGGGACTCAGCTTCATTCACGCAGCGCGTTTGATCTCATCCATCGTGCCGTTTCCGCACAGCAGGTGCTGGCGCTGCATTATCGTGATGAAGCCGGGCATCTTTCCTGGCGTGACGTACAGCCGCTGGGGATGTTTTTCTGGGGAGAGCACTGGCTTCTGGTGGCCTGGTGTGAGCGAAGAGCTGATTATCGCTGTTTTCGCGTAGATCGCTGTTTGCAGATCACCCCGCTCGACAGGCGGTTTCGTGAGTGCGCTGAGCGTTCGTTAAGCGATTTTTTACGTAAAGTACGCCGTGAAAACAGGCCATAAAAATCCAGCGGTGAACGCTAGCTTCTGCATCCTCCACGGGCAATGGCGCGCGCAGAGTGTTAAACTTCCCCCTAACCCTACCTTTAACGCAGATACAGAGTCATTATGGCGATTATCCCTAAGAACTATACCCGGCTGGAAAACGGCTATCGTGAAAAGGCGCTCAAATTATTCCCGTGGGTATGCGGGCGATGCTCTCGCGAATTTGTTTACTCCAACCTGCGCGAGCTGACGGTCCATCATATCGATCACGACCACACCAATAACCCGGAAGACGGCAGTAACTGGGAACTGCTATGCCTGTATTGTCACGATCATGAGCATTCGAAATATACCGAAGCGGATCAGTATGGATCGACCGTGATTGCCGGGGAGGACGCGCAGAAAGATGTCGGCGTCGCGACGCATAATCCTTTCGCTAATTTGAAAGCGATGATGGATAAAAAGAAATAAAAAAGCACCGGCGAGTGGCTCGTTCGGTGCTCTCTCTATGCCCGGCCTTATGTTGACCGGGCGGTAAATAAACCGCTTAGAAGTTATAACCAACGACCAGGTAACCTGCCCAGCCGGTAGACTTAACCGTTTCGGATTGCCATACCGGTTGAGCGTCGTTTTCCCACTGTCCGCCGTTATGGAAATAACGCGCTACGATGGAGTAGTGCCAGTGATCGTAGTTCAGCGCCAGAATGTGGCTTGAGGCGATGGAGTTGCTGGTACGGTACTGAGAGTCGCCCAGATCGGAGCCCCAGTCAAAGTTAGTGAAGCCGATGTAGCTTAGGTTACCGCCCCACAGGTCGGTCAGCGGCACAAAGTATTTCACTTTGAAACGATAGCCATCCCACTCGTTTTCGTTATCAGCCAGGTAGTTCTGCCACTGATATTTCGCATAGACGTTCAGGGAGAGGCTCATCGGCAGGCCAGTGTCGATATCGGTACCCAGACCCATATACCAGGTGCTCTGACGACCAGACTTATTGCGGCCCATATCATAGATGTAGTTGTTGGCGAAATACCACTCTTTGAACGGGCCAAAGCTCAGGTCTGTTCCGGTCAGTTTGTCGATAGAGAAACGCGGCTCAATTTCCATAAACAGGGGAGAACCGTGGTTCCAGATCCCCTTCGCATTGGTGTTACCGCCGAAGAATACCGGGGCATCCATATAGCCGTAGAAATCGAACCAGTCTTTCTTCGCAAACGCCTCATATTCCAGGTAGGTATCGTTACGCAGCTGCGGCCCGAAACGGGTATGGTAGCTCCCCACCACGTTTACGCTTTGATGCCACCAGTCAGACAGATATTGCGGTTTGTCGTTTTCTGCCGCGCTGGCGGAGAAAGATGCGGAAAGGGCCAGAGTTGCGCCAGCTGCCAGTAATGTTTTTTTCATATTGATGCCACTGTTTAAATTAAGCCTGAAGGCGTTACAAGAATCGCCGAAGCGTTTCTGAATATTTCATATTTCTGTGGTGTATATTATATGAATCATTGCTCACAAAAATATGTGTTTTTTCATATGGTGAAGACACAAGCAATCGATTGCGTTCACATTTTTATGCATTGATTGACGAAATGCCATTAAAATTCATAAGAATTGTCAATTTCTAATGAACCTATCAGGAAATTTGTGAATGGATTCGTAAGGCGGGAAAGCGCCGGCGGTTTGTGACCGCCGGCGAAACAAGGTTACTGCATCTCTGTGGGCTGGATATCGTGGATACGGACAAAGCCGAGTTGCTCCGGGGAGACGCCGTTCAGACGCAGCGGAATATTGATATCGCTCGGCGCCAGAATGCTGGCTGGCGCGCTAATGAGCTGATTTTGTACGTTGACTTCCTGATAGCTGTCGGTTGTACCGCGGATCTGCCCGAAGGCGACCGTTGCGCTAAAAGCGGGTAGCGGATCGTTGGATTCTCCCTGGATGCGCAGGGTCAGTCGGGTACTGTCGCCCTCCGGAGTGATGTTGAGCAGCGACATACGCAGGGTGCCAATCTGAGTTTTGAGCCGGGCAGGCGTTTTCGCTCCCGGCAGCAGGTAAACGCCGCTGCTTGATTTCGCATTCAGGGCGTTTTGCTGCGTGATTTCTATCGTTTGCTGATTTAGCTGGCTCATCTCTGTGCTCAGCGTACTCACGCTCTGGTTCATCTGGTGGATTTCGCTTTGCTGTGCGCAGGCGCTGAGGGTGAAAAGGCTGCCTATGAGGGCCAGTTTTAAATAACGTCTTGTCATCGTTGGGATTCCGTTAACAGAGGATGATTAATGGTAGTCTGTCCGGATAGCGCACCATAGATCCTTTATCTCAAAAGCTCTTTCTTTGTTGTCGGGTCACTTCGCGGTAAACTACCAGCCAGTTTAACTACATGTCAGGACGCGCTATGCACTGCCCTTTCTGTTTCGCCGTAGATACCAAAGTTATCGACTCTCGTCTCGTGGGCGAGGGCTCTTCCGTGCGCCGTCGTCGCCAGTGTCTGGTCTGTAATGAACGCTTTACGACGTTTGAGGTGGCGGAACTGGTGATGCCTCGGGTGGTAAAAAGCAACGATGTGCGTGAACCCTTTAATGAGGACAAACTGCGCAGCGGGATGCAAAAAGCGCTGGAGAAGCGCCCGGTCAGCGCCGATGACGTGGAAATGGCGATAAACCACATTAAAACCCACCTGCGCGGCACCGGCGAGCGCGAAGTGCCGAGCAAAATGATCGGCAATCTGGTGATGGAGCAACTGAAAAAGCTCGATAAAGTCGCCTATATCCGTTTTGCTTCCGTCTATCGTAGTTTCGAAGATATTAAAGAGTTCGGCGAAGAGATCGCCCGTCTACAGGATTAAGCCATGCAGGACGAAATGTACATGGCGCGCGCGCTTAAGCTTGCTGCGCGCGGCCGCTTCACTACGCATCCCAACCCGAATGTCGGCTGCGTGATCGTCAAAGACGGCGAGATTGTCGGCGAGGGTTTTCACTATCGCGCTGGCGAACCGCACGCGGAAGTTCATGCGCTGCGCATGGCGGGCGAAAAAGCAAAAGGGGCGACGGCTTACGTCACGCTGGAACCCTGTAGTCATCACGGGCGGACGCCGCCGTGCTGCGAAGCACTGATTGTGGCGGGCGTGGCCCGGGTGGTCGCCGCGATGCAGGACCCGAATCCGCAGGTCGCGGGGCGCGGTTTATACCGTCTGCAGCAGGAAGGCGTTGACGTCAGTCACGGGCTGATGATGAACGAGGCCGAAGCGCTGAATAAAGGCTTTCTGAAGCGGATGCGCACGGGATTCCCGTATGTCCAGCTTAAAATGGGCGCGTCGCTGGATGGCCGCACGGCGATGGCCAGCGGCGAGAGCCAGTGGATAACGTCACCGCAGGCGCGACGCGACGTGCAGCGTCTGCGCGCGCAAAGCCACGCCATCCTCACCAGCGGCGCCACGGTGCTGGCGGACGATCCGGCGCTCACGGTGCGCTGGCAGGAACTGGATGCCGATACCCAGGCGTTGTATCCGCAAGAAGACCTGCGCCAGCCTTTACGGATCGTCATCGACAGCCAGAATCGCGTGACGCCGCAGCATCGTATTGTGCAGCAGGCAGGCGAAACGCTGTTTGCCCGTACCCGCGAAGATGAACGCCAGTGGCCGGAGAACGTGCGTAGCCTGCTGGTGCCGGCGCATAACGGCCATCTTGACCTGGTTTCGCTGATGATGCTGCTGGGGAAACAGCAGATTAACTCGATTTGGGTCGAGGCCGGACCAGCGCTCGCCGGCGCGCTGTTACAGGCCGGGGTGGTGGATGAGCTTATCGTCTATATTGCGCCTAAACTGTTAGGCAACGACGCGCGGGGATTGTGCGTATTGCCGGGGCTTGAGAAACTTAGCCAGGCGCCCCATTTCAAATTCAACGAGATACGTCATGTAGGCCCGGATATTTGCCTGCATTTAGTGAATGCCTGATTTCCCCGGTCAAAAGGGAAAGCAGTGTGCCGATTATTGTGATAGAATCCGCCCCCCTTGCGGGGCCAAATGAACCCGAAGGAAGAGTATGAACATTATTGAAGCTAACGTTGCTACCCCGGACGCTCGCGTCGCCATCACCATTGCGCGTTTCAACAACTTTATCAATGACAGCCTGCTGGAGGGTGCGATTGACGCCCTGAAACGCATTGGTCAGGTAAAAGATGAAAACATTACCGTTGTTTGGGTGCCCGGCGCGTATGAGCTGCCGCTGGCGGCTGGCGCGCTGGCAAAAACCGGTAAATATGACGCGGTGATTGCGCTGGGTACCGTTATTCGGGGCGGCACTGCGCACTTTGAATATGTGGCTGGCGGAGCAAGCAATGGCCTGGCGCACGTCGCTCAGGATAGCGGCATTCCGGTAGCCTTCGGTGTTCTGACCACTGAAAGTATTGAACAAGCCATCGAACGTGCTGGTACCAAAGCCGGTAACAAAGGCGCTGAAGCCGCGCTGACCGCGCTGGAAATGATTAACGTATTGAAAGCCATTAAGGCCTGATTTTTGTAAGGGGAATTCCGTGAAACCTGCTGCTCGTCGCCGCGCTCGTGAGTGTGCTGTCCAGGCGCTTTACTCCTGGCAGTTGTCCCAGAACGACATCGCTGATGTCGAATACCAGTTCCTGGCGGAACAGGATGTGAAAGATGTGGACATTCTGTATTTCCGTGAGCTGCTGTCCGGAGTGGCGACTAACAGCGCATATCTCGACGGCCTGATGAAGCCGTACCTGTCTCGTCTGCTGGACGAGCTGGGTCAGGTGGAAAAGGCAGTGCTGCGTATCGCGCTGTTTGAACTGGCAAAGCGCAGCGATGTACCGTACAAAGTTGCGATTAACGAAGCCATCGAGCTGGCAAAAACCTTTGGCGCTGAAGATAGCCACAAGTTTGTCAACGGCGTGCTGGACAAAGCAGCCCCGGTAATTCGTCCCAACAAAAAGTAAACGCCAGGGCCGGTTTTGCAGAGTTCTGCTCTCTGCAATCCGGTCTTATTTTTTTCTTTTGCTGAGGCATAACGTATGGCATGCGGCGAATTTTCCCTGATTGCCCGTTATTTTGATCGTGTAAAAAGCGCCCGTCTTGATGTTGAAACCGGCATTGGTGACGACTGCGCACTCCTGAATATCCCCGAGAAAAAAACGCTGGCAATCAGCACCGACACTCTGGTGGCGGGAAACCATTTTTTACCTGATATCGACCCTGCCGACCTGGCTTATAAAGCGCTGGCGGTGAATTTGAGCGACCTTGCGGCAATGGGCGCTGAACCGGCGTGGTTAACGCTGGCTCTGACCCTGCCGGAAGCGGACGAAGCGTGGCTGGAGGCCTTTAGCGACAGCCTGTTTGTTCAGCTTAGCTATTATGATATGCAGCTGATTGGCGGCGATACCACTCGCGGGCCGCTGTCGATGACGCTGGGCATTCACGGCTTCGTGCCGCCGGGACGTGCGTTGAAGCGCTCCGGAGCGAAGCCGGGCGACTGGATTTATGTCACCGGGACGCCGGGGGATAGCGCTGCGGGCCTGGCGATTTTGCAGGCGCGGCTACAGGTTGAAGACGCGGCCGATGCCGATTATCTGCTGGCGCGCCATCTGCGCCCGCTACCGCGTATTCTGCAGGGCCAGGCGCTGCGCGATCTGGCAAGCTCCGCCATCGATCTTTCCGACGGCCTGATTTCCGATCTGGGGCATATTCTCAACGCCAGCGGCTGCGGCGCGCGCGTTGATCTGGATATGATGCCGTTCTCGGATGCGATGCTGCGCCAGGTTGACGCGGAGCAGGCGCTCCGCTGGGCGCTTTCCGGCGGCGAAGATTACGAGCTGTGCTTTACCGTGCCTGAACTTAACCGCGGGGCCCTGGATGTCGCTCTCGCCCATCTTGGCGCGCGTTTTACCTGTATCGGGCAGATCCTGCCGGAAAACGAAGGTCTGCACTTTACCCGCGAGGGGAAGGCGGTCACGCTGAACTTTAAGGGGTATGACCATTTTGGTGCGGAGTAAAGATGTCGCGAAAAGCCGCCTGAAGATGCGTAATCCCTGGCATCTGCTGGCGACCGGTTTTGGCAGCGGGTTAAGTCCTGTCGTGCCTGGAACCATGGGATCGCTGGCGTCGATTCCATTCTGGTATCTGATGACTTTTCTCCCCTGGCAGCTCTATTCGCTGGTGGTGATGATGAGCATCTGCATCGGCGTGTATATCTGTCACCGTACGGCGAAAGATATGGGTACCCACGATCACGGCAGTATCGTCTGGGACGAGTTTGTCGGGATGTGGATCACCCTGATGGCTTTGCCGACGCTGGACTGGCAGTGGGTTGCCGCAGGGTTTGTTATTTTCCGTATTTTTGATATGTGGAAGCCGTGGCCGATCCGCTGGTTCGATCGCAATATCCACGGCGGGATGGGCATTATGGTGGACGATATCGTCGCCGGAGTGATTTCCGCCGGGGTCCTGTACGTAATTGGCCATCACTGGCCGATAGGCCTGTTCTGACGACAACCCGGCCAGCAGGCCGGGCGTTGTGTTTACTTGAATCCCACTGTGGGATGCGGTTTATATGGCGCTTCCAGCTTTTCAATCTGCGCCGGCGTGAGGCTTAAATCGACCGCATGAAGCAGCTCATCCAGTTGTTCCTGTCTTGAGGCGCCGATAATCGGCGCGGCCACGGTCGGCTTGCTTAACAGCCAGGCCAGCGCCACCTGAGCGCGCCCGGCGTCAAGTTCTTCCGCGACTTCGGCAAGGTTTGCCGCAACTTGTTTATCGTTTTCATCCGTTGTGTTGTAGAGGGACTTACCGAATTCATCCGATACCAGACGGGCGGTGGTTTCCCCCCAAGGGCGAGTCAGGCGACCGCGCGCCAGCGGGCTCCACGGCATCACCGCGACGCCTTTACGGCTACACAGCGGCAACATCTCGTTTTCCTCTTCACGATAAATCAGATTGTAGTGGTCCTGCATGGTGACGAAGCGCGCCCAGTTATTCTGCTCCTGCAACGCCAGCGCCTGGGCAAACTGCCGGGCATGCATCGACGAGGCACCGATATAGCGCGCTTTACCCGCCTTAACGACATCGTTTAGCGCTTCCAGGGTCTCTTCAATCGGGGTGGCGTAATCCCAGCGGTGGATTTGCAACAGATCGACATACTCCATGTTGAGACGGCGCAGGCTGTCGTCAATGGATCGCAGGATTTGCCCCCGTGACAGTCCCTGGGGCAGATCGCCCACCTGATGGTAAACCTTCGTGGCGACGATAACGGCATCGCGGCGGGCATACTCACGCAGCGCGCGACCGAGGATCTCTTCGCTGCTGCCGTCGGAATAGTTGTTCGAGGTGTCGAAAAAATTGATGCCGCCTTCAAGGGCATGCTTGATCAGCGGACGGCTGCTCTCTTCCGGTAAGGTCCAGGCGTGGTTACCGCGATCCGGTTCGCCGAACGTCATACAGCCGAGGCACAGCCGGGAAACGCGCAGATCGGTATTGCCAAGGGGAATGTAGTGCATAATGCGCTCCTGCTACGAATAAAGAATATCGTTTAAGCATAGCAGGAGCCGTGATGGGAATTATGCTAACCAGGCGTGGATTTTGGCTTCAATACCGGCGGCATCGAGGCCGAGGTCGGCATGAACCTCTTCTTGCGTTCCCTGCGGAATAAAGCAATCAGGCAGGCCAAGATTCAGCACCGGAACCATGCGGCGGCGGGACATCAGCAGCTCATTCACGCCGCTGCCCGCACCGCCCATAACGGCATTCTCTTCAAGGGTCACCAGCGCTTCATGTTCGGCGGCCAGTCGCAGGATCAGCGCGTCATCCAGCGGTTTGGCAAAACGCATATCCACCAGAGTGGCATCAAGCTTTTCCGCTACTTTTGCGGCTTGCGGCAGCAGCGTGCCGAAATTAAGCATGGCGATCTTCTTACCTTCGCGTTTCACCACCCCTTTACCGATAGCCAGCGAAGACAGCGGTTCAAATGCCGCGCCGGTACCTGAACCGCGCGGGTAGCGCACGGCGCTCGGGCCATCGTTGTAGTGATAGCCGGTATACAGCATCTGGCGACATTCGTTCTCATCGCTCGGGGTCATGATAACCATATCCGGGATACAGCGCAGGAAGGAGATATCAAACGCGCCCTGATGGGTCTGCCCATCGGCGCCGACGATCCCCGCACGGTCGATGGCGAAAAGCACCGGCAGCTTCTGGATCGCGACATCGTGAATCACCTGGTCATAGGCGCGCTGCAGGAAGGTGGAGTAAATCGCCACCACCGGCTTGTAGCCGCCAATCGCCAGCCCGGCGGCAAAAGTCACCGCATGCTGCTCGGCGATAGCGACGTCGAAATACTGGTCAGGATATTTTTTCGAGAACTCGACCATCCCGGAGCCTTCGCGCATCGCCGGGGTGATGGCCATTAATTTGTCATCTTTCGCGGCGGTTTCGCACAGCCAGTCGCCGAAGATTTTTGAGTAAGTAGGCAGACCGCCGCTGCTTTTGGGCAGCACGCCGCTGGTGTGGTCGAATTTCGGCACCGCATGGAAGGTAATCGGGTCTTTTTCGGCGGGCTCATAGCCGCGGCCTTTTTTGGTCATAATATGCAGGAACTGGGGTCCTTTCAGATCGCGCATATTCTTCAGCGTATTAACCAGGCCGATAACATCGTGACCATCCACCGGCCCAATGTAGTTAAAGCCCAGCTCTTCAAACAGCGTTCCCGGTACCACCATGCCTTTGAGATGTTCTTCGGTGCGTTTGAGCAACTCTTTGATGGGCGGTACGCCTGAAAAGACCTTTTTGCCGCCTTCACGCAGCGTGGAATAAAGCTTGCCGGAAAGCAGTTGCGCCAGATGGTTGTTTAGCGCCCCGACATTTTCGGAGATCGACATTTCATTGTCATTGAGGACCACCAACAGGTCGGGTTTGATGTCGCCCGCGTGGTTCATCGCTTCAAATGCCATCCCGGCGGTTATTGCCCCATCGCCGATAACGCAGACCGCGCGGCGCTGCTTATCTTCTTTGGCTGCGGCGATCGCAATCCCAATCCCGGCGGAGATGGAGGTCGAAGAGTGACCAACGCTCAGGACGTCATACTCGCTTTCTCCGCGCCACGGGAAAGGATGAAGCCCGCCTTTCTGGCGGATGGTGCCGATTTGGTCGCGGCGACCGGTCAGAATTTTATGCGGGTATGCCTGATGGCCCACGTCCCAGATCAGGCGATCAAACGGCGTGTTATAGACGTAATGTAGCGCCACAGTGAGCTCTACTGTACCGAGGCCGGAGGCAAAGTGCCCGCTGGAACGGCTGACGCTGTCCAGCAGATAACGCCGTAGTTCATCGCACAGTTTCGGCAGACTATCTTTTGGCAACAGACGCAACTCCTGGGTGGAATCCACCAGCGCCAGGGTCGGGTATTTGGCAATATCAAAACTCATCAGAGACTCATTTATTGTTTATTTATCGCGCTGAATTATGTAATTCGCGAGCGCGTTCAGCGCCGTGATATCCAGAGATTGCGCGGCCAGCTCATTTAGCGACTGGCGGGCGTCGGTAATCAGATCATGGGCTTTTTTCCGGGCTTGCTCAAGTCCCAGAAGGGCGGGGTAGGTACTTTTGCCCAACTGCTGGTCGGCTCCCTGACGTTTGCCGAGTGTCGCAGTATCCCCTACTACATCAAGAATGTCATCCTGGACCTGGAAAGCCAGACCGATATTTTCCGCATAGCGGTCAAGGGCGGGCAGCGCTTTACGCCCCGCATCCCCCGCGCTCAATGCTCCCAGTCGCACCGCCGCGCGGATGAGCGCCCCGGTCTTGTGGCGATGAATACGCTCCAGCGCCTGCAGATCAACCTGCTGACCTTCCGCCTGCAGATCCAGCGCCTGACCGCCGCACATACCGGCGATGCCGCTGGCCTGCGCCAGTTCAGAAATCATCGCCAGACGATCGCGATCCGGCACTTCCGGCATGGAGGCATCACTCAGTATAGAAAACGCCAGCGTTTGCAGGGCGTCTCCGGCAAGAATAGCGTTCGCTTCGCCGAATTTAATATGGCAGGTCGGCTGGCCGCGGCGTAAATCGTCATCATCCATCGCCGGTAGATCGTCGTGTATCAGCGAATAAGCATGAATGCACTCAACGGCGGCGGCGGGGGCGTCCAGCGTGGAACGACTGACGCCAAACATGTCGCCGGTGGCATAAACCAGAAACGGGCGCAGGCGTTTGCCGCCCAAGAGTGCGCCATATTGCATGGCTTCGACCAGCGGAGTGTTCTGAAAAGGCTGAGGCGCGATAAAGCGACGAAGGGCATCGTTGGCTTGTTCAACACAAGCCTGTAGCTGTTGGGGAAAGTCCATTTATTCAGTGTCCGGCGTAAAAGATGTAAGCGGCGCGTCTTCGCTATCCGCCAGCAGAATTTGTACGCGCTGCTCTGCCTGCTGCAGTTTGGCCTGCCCCTGGCGCGCCAGCTGTATTCCGCGCTCAAATTCCCCGAGCGCTTCTTCTAACGGCAGTGAGCCGCTTTCCAGACGATTAACAATCTGTTCCAGCTCGCTCAGGGCGGTTTCAAAACTGGCCGGGGCCTCATTTTTCTTTGGCATAGTGAATATAGACTCTTGTCATGTCTTAATAGCGATCAATATGGTAACGAAGTCGCGCGGTTAATCAAATAACGCGCAATGCCAGGTGAAAAGCGCCCAATAGTGGTATACTCCGCGCCCTGGATGCAGACGCCGATCGCGCCTGTACAACTTTTTATGCTTAAAAGCCCACTGGGCTTGCTAACGAACTATTGTCGCTATGAAGTTTATCATTAAATTGTTCCCGGAAATCACCATCAAAAGCCAATCTGTGCGATTGCGCTTCATTAAAATCTTAACCGGGAACATTCGTAACGTTCTCAAGAACTATGATGAGACGCTTGCCGTCGTTCGTCACTGGGACCATATCGAAGTCCGGGCGAAAGATGAAAATCAGCGCCCGGCTATCCGCGACGCGCTGACCCGCATTCCCGGTATTCACCATATTCTGGAAGTTGAAGATGTTCCTTTTACTTCCCTGCACGACATTTTCGAACAGACTCTGCCGCTATGGCGTGAAACGCTGGAAGGCAAAAGTTTCTGCGTGCGCGTTAAGCGTCGCGGTAAGCATGAGTTTACCTCTATTGAAGTAGAACGCTATGTCGGCGGCGGTTTAAACCAGCATATTGAAACGGCGCGGGTGAAGCTGACCAACCCGGATGTGACGGTCAACCTTGAGATCGAAAACGATCGTCTGCTGCTGGTGAAAGGGCGCTACGAAGGTATTGGCGGTTTCCCGATCGGTACTCAGGAAGATGTCCTGTCACTGATTTCCGGCGGTTTCGATTCCGGCGTCTCCAGCTATATGCTGATGCGTCGCGGCTGCCGCGTGCATTACTGTTTCTTCAACCTTGGCGGCGCGGCGCATGAAATCGGCGTGCGTCAGGTGGCGCATTACCTGTGGAATCGCTTCGGTAGTTCTCATCGTGTCCGTTTTGTGGCGATTAACTTTGAACCGGTGGTTGGTGAAATTCTTGAGAAAGTCGATGACGGCCAGATGGGCGTGGTGCTCAAGCGTATGATGGTCCGCGCGGCGTCAAAAGTTGCCGAGCGCTACGGCGTGCAGGCGCTGGTGACCGGCGAGGCCTTAGGCCAGGTCTCCAGTCAGACGCTGACCAACCTGCGCTTGATCGACAACGTTTCAGATACGCTGATTCTGCGTCCGCTGATTTCGCACGATAAAGAGCACATTATTAATCTGGCGCGCGAAATCGGCACCGAAGATTTTGCCCGCACCATGCCCGAATATTGCGGCGTTATTTCGAAAAGTCCGACGGTGAAAGCGGTGAAGGCCAGGATCGAGGCGGAAGAAGAGCATTTCGATTTCAGTATCCTTGATAAAGTGGTGGCGGAAGCGAATAACATTGATATTCGCGATATCGCTCAGCAGACCGGGCAGGACGTGGTGGAAGTGGAGACCGTCAGCGGTTTCGGCCCCGATGACATGATCCTCGATATCCGTTCTGTTGATGAACAGGACGATAAGCCGCTGAAGGTGGACGGCGTGGAGGTGGTTTCTCTGCCGTTCTATAAGCTGAGCACCAAATTTGGCGATCTCGACCAGAGTAAAACCTGGCTGTTGTGGTGCGAACGCGGCGTGATGAGCCGTCTGCAGGCGCTGTATCTGCGCGAGCAGGGCTTTGACAACGTGAAGGTGTATCGCCCTTAGTTTTTTGCATCAAGGCGCAAACATGAAAAACGGCAATCCTGGGTTGCCGTTTCGCGTTTATTCATAGTAGTTATAAATACCCGCCGCCATCACCAGCTGTGAAGCGACGTCGTGCGCTTTTTCGCGCCCAACCAGCAGATCGATTATCTTCAAGGCGAAATCAATTGCTGTTCCCGGCCCCTGACTGGTGAGCAGTTTTACGCGAGGGTCCCATACCACACGTTTATCCAGCCACTGTTCGGCGGGGATTTTGTCTTTCAATGCCGGGAAGCCGGTCATATTGCCGATGGGGAAGATAGCGTGCGGAACAAGCACCGTGGCGGCCGCTGCACAAATCGCGGCGACAATACGCCCGGAACGGTGGAACTGCTTAACGGTTTCGACCAGCAGCGGGCTGTCGCGGAAGCACTCTGCCCCCTTAATGCCGCCGGGTAAAACGATGATATCGAAATCGCCGTCGGCCACGTCAACCAGCGGCGCATCGGCCAGCAGCCTGACGCCGCGTGAGCAGACGATGGTCAGATCGCCATCGCTGGCGACGCTCGCCGTGGTGACCCTGATGCCGCCGCGAACGAGTAAATCAATGGTGGTGACTGCTTCGGTCTCTTCGCTACCAGGGGCGAGGCAAATCAGTGCCGACGCGCTCATATTCATTCTCCTTATGCTTTACCAGTTCAAACAGACGGGTATTTTCCGGTACGGCGATGCCGTGGGCGCGAGCGCGTTTTAACAGAAAACCAGTGATATAGTCGATTTCCGTATGGCGCTGGGCGAGAATATCCTGCAGCATAGAAGAGGTATTTTCTGCCGTACTTTCAATAACCTGATGAACATAGAATAACAGGTTTTCCGGCGAGGTATGCATTCCCTCGCGCTCCATAACCGCCGCAACCTCATAACAAATCGCGGCGACCTCCTGCGGGTATGCGCGTAACTCGCCGTTCCGGCAATTTTTCAACGCCGTCAGCGGGTTAATCACGCAGTTCACCGCCAGCTTACTCCAGATTGCGGGATAGATATTGTTATGCCAGGCAACGTCGGGCAACACGCGCTGCAGAACATCGGCGAGATAGCTGTAGTCCTGCGGATAGTTTTTTGCCGGGCCAATATGGCTGGTACCGTTGGCGACATGGATGATGACGTTGCCGTCGCGACGGGCCGCCTGGGTTGTCGAAGCCATCAGCAACGGCTGTTTGATGGTTTTAAGTTCATCCACAGTGCCCATGCCATTATGCATTAACAGAACCGGCGATGATGCGGGCAGGGCGGCGCTGAGATTTTTCACTGCGTTAGAAACCTGCCAGGCTTTTAGCGTCACCAGCAACAGGTCGCTGCTGGCGAGGAATTCAGGATCGTTAGCGGTGAAGGATTCGTTAAACACGCTACCGTCGGTTTCAATCACATTAACGCTGCAGAATGGTTGAGGGACGCGTAGCCAGCCCTGGACTTCATGTCCGTGTTTGTACAGCGCAGTTAGCCATAACTGTCCCAGTGCACCGCATCCGAGTACGGTTACTTTCATTATTCCTCCTCACCTGTAAGTGCTGCATCAGGTGTTCATGGCTAAAGTATAGCGTTATCAGTTATCCTCTCGGGATAACAAGTTGAGTTATGTTGCGTTGCAGGTATTATGCAACGCAAAAGAAACGGAAGGAGAGGAAAAGATGCCATCTTTCGATATTGTCTCTGAAGTCGATCTTCAGGAAGTTCGAAACGCCGTAGAGAACGCGAGCCGTGAGGTTGAATCGCGTTTTGATTTTCGTAACGTTGAAGCGAGCTTTGAACTGAACGAAAAAAACGAGACCATCAAGGTCCTCAGCGAGTCTGATTTTCAGGTTAACCAGCTATTGGATATCCTGCGCGCCAAGCTGCTGAAACGCGGCATTGAAGGCAGCTCAATCGAGGTGCCGGATGAGTTTGTGCACAGCGGTAAAACCTGGTTTGTCGATGCAAAGCTGAAGCAAGGGATTGAGAGCGCGACGCAGAAGAAAATCGTCAAGCTTATTAAGGACAGCAAGCTGAAAGTACAGGCGCAGATTCAAGGGGAAGAAATTCGCGTTACCGGTAAGTCTCGCGACGATCTGCAGTCGGTTATGGCGCTGGTGCGCGGCGGTGATTTAGGCCAGCCGTTCCAGTTCAAAAACTTCCGCGATTAAGCGCGCGGGAGCCTTTGCAGGATTGATATTACTATAAAAGCGGGTTAACCCCGCTTCAGATTGCTGACAAAGTGCGTTTTTCCGGAATTGCCCGGCGGCGCTTCGCTTGCGCGGGCCTACGAAAAACCCATAACATATATGATATTATTGATTTTATATGCCGGGTGGTGGCTGACGCCTGACCCGGCCTGCAAATGCTGACTGCCGTTTTCTATTGGTTCACGCTAACCTGCGATGAACCTTTTTTATACCCCTTTGATAGCCTGCTCAATCTCAAAGCGGTTAGTGATCTTACTGTCTATTTTGATGTAGACCGAACGCTCTTCAGCAATCACCAGCACCTCTTTTACGCCCTCTTTGGCCTGTAAACGTTCCTGTAATATCACATCCGCAGCGACATCATCGGGGATCTCGACCCGCAGGCTGCTGACGTACGGTGGTTCACTCATGGTGCTGGCCACCAGTAGCCACAGCATCGCCAGCAGCGCGCCAAGCAGGAACACGGTTTGTGCGTCAAAGAAGCCATCCACCCAGCCGCCAACAGCTCCGCCAATCGCCACGCCGAGGAACTGGCTGGTGGAGTAAACCCCCATTGCGGTGCCTTTGTAACCGGCCGGTGATTCTTTACTGATTAACGATGGCAACAGCGCTTCCAGCAGATTAAACGCGAGGAAGAACAATTGCACGCCCGCCACCAGTTCCCAGAAGTAGCCCCCGGCACCCCAGAGCACGATCTCAGCAATCAGCAGGATCGCAACGCACAGCAGGAAAACGCGTTTCATTTTGCGCTTTACTTCGGCGTAGATAATAAACGGCACCACGGCGATGAAGGAGACCACCATGGTGACCAGATAGATTTTCCAGTGTTCGGCGGCGGGAAAACCGGCGGCCTCAAGCTGTCCCGGCAGGGCGACGAAGGTGGACATCAGCATGGTATGCAGACACATAATGCCGAAGTTGAGTCTTAGCAGTCTGGGTTCAGCAAGCACTTTACTGAAGCAGCCTTTTACCATCCCGGACTCACGATTCAGTACGTGATGACGGCTGTTTGGCACCACCCATAGCGTGAGCAGAATGCCGAGCGTTGCCAGAGCGGCAATCATCCAGAAGAGCGCATGCAGGCCCAACTGATGGGTCACTATGGGGCCGAGAACCATCGCGATAGCAAAGGTGATGCCAAAACTGACGCCAATAAAGGCCATGGCTTTCGTGCGATTCTGTTCACGTGTTAAATCGGAAAGCAGCGCCATTACCGCCGCGGCAATCGCCCCGGAGCCTTGCAGCGCACGGCCCAGAATAATGCCCCAGATAGCGTCGGAAAGGGCGGCGATAACGCTGCCGAGAATAAAGATTAACAGACCGCCGACTATCAGCGGTTTGCGCCCGATCCTGTCAGAAAGCAGGCCGAAAGGGATCTGAAATATTGCCTGGGCCAGCCCGTAAATGCCAATTGCCAGACCGATGAGCGCTTCACTGGCGCCTTGTAACGCCATGCCATAGGTGGTCAGAACCGGCAGGACCATAAACATGCCGAGCATACGCAGAGAGAATACGGCCCCCAAACCCCAGGTCGCGCGCAGTTCGCCTGGCGTCATTTTGTTATCGTTCATTACTACCTCAATATAAAAATTGCGACTAGTGTAGTGGTGGTAGCATGAAGCGTAAATAAATGTTTGTTTAACAGATATTACGACAGTGTTGCATGATGAGGGGAGGCGGTAATCGCCGGACGGTCTGCCAGCGGCACCGATGCGGGTCAGACGCAACGGCGAGGATGAATGACGGATAACGGGTCAGCCCAATCTGAAACCACCGGGGGCTCCGGTGGTTTTTGTCCTGGTTCCGCGCGGTTAATTTATGGCGCGCTCCTGATTGCCGCCGCCGGGGATGCGGATTTTTTCGTCGCATCGGCAGCAAAAATACCTTTAGCCACCAGCCCGGCGACGGTGATCGCGGCGGGAATGCCAAGGATCAGGAAAACGCTTTCGAAGCGGAGGTTCAGCGCCAGCATTTCAGCCCCGGCAAAGGCGCTGAGGATGGCCCCCATCCGACCAACCCCATGCATCCAACTGGAGCCAGTGGCCCGCGCTTCTGTGGGATAATAGCGGGCGGAGAGCGCGTTCATACCCGTATTTGCGCCGTTTAAACAGGCACCGCTGATAAATGCCAGCAGGCAAATGAGCGCAAAGCTTGCCGCCGCATAGCCCATCGCCATCGTAAACAGGCCGCCCACCGCGTAAATAAACCCAAGTGCCCGATGCGGGTTGATTCGGTCCATCAACCAGCCAGCGAACAGCGAACCAATAGTTCCGCCCGCCTGGTACATTGCCGTCATCACCGCCGCCTGGCTGACCGTCAGGCCCACCTCTTTAACCAGCGTCGGTAGCCAGCTACCGAGGAGATAAACCAAAAAAAGCCCCATAAAGTAAACCAGCCATAGCATCAGCGAACCGAAGCGATACTGGCGGGAGAGCACGATGCGCATCGCATTGGTACTGGCGGGCTGTACCGGGAGGCTGAATTCGGCATTATCGGCGATTTGTCCGGGATAGAGGCGCCGCAAAATCTTGCGAATGCGTTCGGCTGGCGCTCGCTTAACCACCAGAAAGCGCACTGATTCGGGCAACAGCCAGATGAGTAGCGGCGCGAACAACAGCGGGAGAATACCGCCGAGCAGCATCAGTGAATGCCAGCCAAATTTCGGGATCAGCCATGATGCGGAGAAACCGCCTGCCGCCGCGCCAAAGGTGAAACCACAAAAAATAATCGTAATCAGAAACGAACGCTGGCGCTCGGGGGCGTACTCCGATACCAGAGTGCCGATATTCGGCATCGCGGCGCCTAATCCCAGCCCGGTCATAAAGCGAAAGAACACCATCTGTTCAATATTATGTGAAAGCGCAGTGGCGATGGTCCAGAAGCCGAAGAAAAAGACGCTGTTGATGATAATTTTTTTCCGCCCCAGCCAGTCGGCGAGCGGCCCGGAGAAAATGGCGCCCAGCGCGAGGCCGATCAGCGCCGCGCTAATCACGAAGCCAAGTTCGTGATTGCTTACTCCCCACTCCTGTTTTAACGCCGGGGCGATAAAACCCATGATGGCGATATCAAAACCGTCCAGCGCGATCACGCAAAAACCTAAAAACACCACCAGTTTCTGGAATCGGCTGAGCGGATTGGCGTTGATTAACTCCCGAACGTCAAGGCGATGAGTCTGTGTCATTAGCCTCTCCTTATGCGCAAGGGCGCAGATAGGACTGCGCGGCGTTAAACAGCAGTTGCGCGCGAGTCAGCGGCGGCAACGCGCCACGTTCTCCGCTCAGTGGAACCTCGATCGAGACCGGCAGCATGGGCGGAAGCGCCGCCATCAGGCCATGCAGATCGAGCCCACCTTCGCCGGGCACCTTACGTGCGGCGCGGGCCTGGTAAATCAGTTCCTGTTCATCAGCGGGCATGAGCGGCGAGGCATCACAAAGTTGCATATAGTTGAGGCTATTTTGGGGCAGTTCAGCGAGCGTCGAAAGGGATTCGCCAGCCCGCCAGAAGTGGATCGCGTCGATCAAAATACCGATATCTGAGCGGCCGCTGGCGTCGATCAGCGCCCGGGCATCGGCGATGGTGCGCAGGTGAGTCCAGGGCATGGGTTCCAGGTTCATGGTTAAGTCATACTCCCGACCGGCTTCGGCAAGGCGGGCGAGATTTTCCGCGCTGCGCGCGAGGTTTTCATCGTTTCCGGCGACCAGTACCTGTTTGGCCCCCAGGCGCGTAGCGGTGTCGAAGAACCGCTGCAGACGAGCGTTCAATGAAAAATCCGGCGTCAGGCGGACGATCTCAACGTCTGAGACGCCAATACCGGTTTCCTTCAGCGCCGCCAGGGTATCACGGACGGTGGCGGTATCGCCGAGCATGTCATAATCCGGGTCGGACGGTGTTGCGGGGAGCAGGCGCAGGCCTACGTGGCTGTAACCGGTTTGTGCCGCGATCCGCACCTGTTCCGGCGGAGGGACGTCGAGTAGGGTAAGCGCAGCGAGTGACAGGGTACGCATGTTCATAATGGACTCCAGTACAGTTGCAGGTGGTTGTTGTTATGTGTATCGCCGTCCCTGGTAAAATCTTTTTAATGCATTGTTTTATTAATGCTTTCCGTTAATTTTTTTCCGACCAGATAGCCAAAGGTCATCGCTGGCCCAAGCGTGATACCGCCGCTGAGATAGAATCCCCGCATCACGCTCGACATATCGTTACCGATGGCGTAAAGGCCCGGAATCGGCTGTTGCCGGGCATCCAGTACGTGGGCGCAGTCATCGGTTTGTAGTCCGCTAAAGGAACCTAAAGAGCCGGGAAGAATGCGCACGGCATAAAAAGGCGCATCGCTGAGTTTTCCCAGCGTGGGGTGGCCTGAGCGGCTGGCATCGCCCTGGGCGCGGTTATAGGCCGATGCGCCGCGCTGAAAGTCTGTGTCTTCGCCCTTGTCGGCAAAGCCGTTAAAGCGGGCGATGGTTTCCACCAGCTGTTGCGGATTGATTGCGCATTTTTCCGCCAGGGCTTTCAGCGTTTCGCCGGTGTGCAGATAGCCGGTCCGTCGCCAGGCCTCCGGGGTAAAAGGGAAGGGGCGGGCATGGCCTAATCCATACCGCCGCAGCGCCCGACTATCGGCAATCAGCCATGCTTGCGGCGTTTCGCCGGGTGGCGTCGCTTTAAGCAGCGCGGCGATAAAATCGTGATAGGAGTCGGCTTCATTGGTGAAGCGTTTGCCGTTGGGCAAAACGGCAATAAAGCCGGGTTTCGCGCGTTCCACCAGGTGCGGGAACACCAGTTGCAGCCCGCTGGCGAGGGTGACGCGCGAGACCGGCGCCCAGGCCATGGGGTGTCTGAGCGAGGTATCAAACTGGCCGCCGACCGATTCGCCGAGCCGAATACCGTCGCCCTGATTGCCCGGGGGGGCCGCGGAGAAGTGTCCATAGCCGCTGGCGGCGTGCGGCACATTTTCCGCCAGCCGTTGTCTGTCGTGAGGAAAGCCGCCGCAGGCAAGGATCACCGCCCCGGAGCGGACATGTATCTCGCCGCCATCGCTGTGCAATATCGCCCCTTCAACGCGGTTGTCGGCGGTGAGCAGGCGTTGTACCGGCGCGTTAAGCTGAAAGTTAACCCCTGCGTCCAGCGCCGAACGTAGCAGGCGGGCGACCAGCGCATTGCCGTTCACCAGGTGCTGTCCGCGTCCGGCGCGCAGACGCTGCCAGCCGTGACGTAGCAGGCGACGGGTCGCATACAGCGCCGAGCGCGGTGAACGGGTGGCGTTGAAAAAGTGCGCCATATCCGTCCCGCCGGCAATGCCCATTCCCGCGAGGCTGATGGTTTCCAGCGGCGGGCGCAGGCGATATAACCACTCCCCCAGCAGGCGTCCATCAAAAGGCCGGGCCGTGACCGAGCGGCCGCCCTGTGCATATCCCGGAGAGTTATGAAAATCAGGCATTTTACTGCCGGAAAGAAACTGCACCGCCGTGTGACGACGGAAGAAGTCGATCATCTCCGGTCCGTACTTCAGAAAGGCGCGCAGGCGCGCGTCAGCTTCCTGCCCGTCCATTTCATGTCGCAGATAGGTGAGCGGCGCATCGGGATCTTCGGTAATGCCCTCCTCGCGCGCCAACGGATTATGTGGGATCCACAGCCAGCCGCCGGACCAGGCGCTGGTGCCGCCAATGACCGACTCTTTTTCCGCGACCAGCACGCTGGCGCCGCCGAGCGCGGCGGTAACGGCGGCGGAGAGCCCCGCTGCGCCGGAGCCGACTACCAGAACATCAACGTTCATCTGTCCGCTCATCGCTGGCTCCTTATTGCAGTGGTGAAAAATCAGTGGGGCGCAGAAGTACCGACTCCAGGCGTTCAACGGCGGCCAGTTCGCGATTTTTACGCGAGAAAGTCAGCCAGCGTGGGTCCTGGGCCATTCGCCCACGACGAGCCAGACGATCGTCGAGGCTTTCATAAGCCCAGATATGCACCACCTGATTGACGACACCAATTTCGGTAAAGAAGAAGCCGATGAGTTTACCGAGATGTTCGGTCTGAACGGCGTAAGCGTCGCTTTTATACAGCGCCAGCCAGTCGGCCATTTTCAGCGGATTGATGGTGTAAGTACGTTTTTCATAAATCATGGTGTTCTCCTGTTACAGTGCGGGTTGTTACGCCATATGACTGGCTGCCAGGTAGCCGAAAGTCAGCGCCGGGCCGAGGGTTATCCCCGGGCCGGGATAGGTTCCGGCCATGATGGAGTCCATATCGTTACCCACGGCATAAAGCCCTTTAATGGGTTGGCCCTGTTGGTTAACGACCTGCGCATCGGCGGTGGTGACCAGCCCGCGCGACGTACCGAGATCGCCGGTATAAAGAGTGACGGCATAAAACGGGGCGCAGGTGAGCGCGGCGTTGCAGGGGTTCGGCTGGTGGCCCGGGTCGCCCATTGCGCGGTTATAGCTGTTGCCGCCTTTGGCGAATGCCGGGTCATGTCCTTCGGCGGCGGTGCGGTTATAGCGGTTTACCGTCTCAACGAGGGTTTGTGGCTCCAGGCCGAGCTGCTGCGCCAGTTCGGCGAGGGTCGCGGCCTTGTGCAGATAGCCCGCCTTGATCAGCGCATCGTTATTTACCGGCGCGGGGCGCGCCAGACCCAGGCCATAGCGCTTCATGGCCTGGGCATCGCAAATCAGAAAACAGGGGGCATTTTCTGGCTGACTTTGCATCGCGCTGGCAAAGTGGTGATACGAGTTTGACTCATTAACAAAGCGGACTGCCCGTTGGTTGACGGCGATAACGCCGGGTTTCGCGCGGTCGGTCACGAGGTGAGGAAAGCGCTCTTGCGAGCCATCGGGATGACGTAGCACCGATACGGGCGCCCAGAAAAAATTAGATGGCCTGTCCTCACCTTCACAGGCATTGACCCCTGCGCCAAGCCGCAGTGCGGCACCGTCGTTGGTGACGGGCGACATGGTATAGTGTTCGCGGGTTTTGGGGCGATAGCGTTCGGCCAGCTTGCCAGCGGCGAATCCCCCCGCCGCCAGTACCACGCCGCAACGGGCGGCGAGAGTCTGTTTTTGACCATCATGCTCAATTTCGACGCCAGTCACTTCGCCATGCTGTTCGGTCAGCGACAGCACTGTGGTGTTGAGCCTGAGCGTCATGCCTTTGCGTAAGGCGAGAGTCGCCATGCGGGCAATCAGCGCATTGCCCATCGCCAGCCGGGTGCCGCGATGGTGTTTCAGGCGATCGCGGCCGTAGCGCAGCAGCAGCTTGCTACAGTGCGCTAACGAACGCAGTGAACGGCGCATATCAAGAAAGTGCTGGATATCAACGCGATTAACCATCATGCCGCCAAACAGCAGCATCCCCGGCGGGGGAGAGCGCAGGTCGCGAAAGTGCTCTCCCAGCTCTCGTCCGTCATACTCCACCACTTCCAGCGCCCGGCCAACATCGACGGCGCCGGGTTCATCCGGGTAATAATCCGGGGAGAGCGGACGCAGGCTATATTTCACCGCCCCCTCTTTTTCTAGAAACGCCAGCGCCTCGCGGCCAGAGGTGATAAAGGCATCCACCAGATCCTGACGATAGTTCGACTCGCCGATAATCGTCCGCAGATAGCTGGCAATCGCCTGCGCGGTGCCGCTTTTTGCTGATTTTCGCGCCTGATCGCTATCGTGGATCCATACCGCGCCGCCGGAAATGGCGGAAGTGCCGCCAAACTGTGGGGCTTTTTCCAGCATTAGTACCGATAACCCCTTACAGCAGGCGGTCACCGCGGCGGCAAAGCCAGCGGCACCGCTGCCGATAACGATGACATCCCAGCTTTTCATGCCGCCGCCCCTTGTTCCTGCGGAATGACGCCAATAAATTGTCCCAGCAGTTTCATCTGTGCCAGCGCCATTTCCGGGCCGGTCTGAATCACGCAGCCACGATCGCGGGCGAAGGCAAGGAGCGGGGTTATCACCGGCGCGGTCACGACATCCGCGACATGAATCGATGGCGGTAGCGTTTCCAGCAGCGCTTGCGGCAGCGGTAAGGGCTCAAAACCCGACATTCCCGCCGGGGAACCATTAATCACTAAATCCAGATCCTCAAGCGTCGTGGGCAAGTCTGTGAGATGAACATGCGGAAAATGGGTTGCCAGCCGGTTGTGCAATAACTGCTGAGTGGCGGGATTCTGATCGTAGAGCGCCAGTTGGCTAATACCCGCTTCGCAGAGCTCCCACACCATTGCGCTGCCGACGCCGCCGCAGCCGGAAAGCAGCGCCTTTTTACCTGCAGCGTGAAAGCCATGCGCCTCTGCGGCAAGCTGAAAACCGACGCCATCAAGCATATCGCCCTGTAAACGGCCATCCGCCAGCTTACGGATCACATTGACGGCGTTCAGGTGTCGGGCTCGCGGAGTTAACTCATCGACCAGCGTGGCGGCGCGCTGCTTGTGCGGGACGGTGACCAGCACGCCGCTCATGTTGTGCCACCCTCGCAGCGCATTTAGGTAGTCGGCAACGGCTTCCGGGGCGATATCGACCGGGATCATGACGCGATCCATCCGTTGCTCAGCGAAGTAGCGGTTGAAGTTCTCCGGTGATTTAACCTGGCTAATCGGGTGGCCAATAACGGCGACGACTTGAGTGAATCCACTGATCATTTCAAACCTCATTTGTTAAATGAATGTTGTGAAAGTATTTCAGCGGAAGCTGAGAGCGACAACGCAGAATTCGGCCATACTGGTTGTTAATCGCACCAGTACTGCGATAATCGCGTTAAATCGATTGTATTGTTGCAAAACTGTGAACAACTATGCAAAACCAGATTCATTCCCGCGATCTGATCGTCGGCTTACAAAAGGGGCTGGCGTTGATCCAGCTCTTCTCTAAAACGTTCCCGCGGCTTACCGTACCGCAGGCGGCGAAAATGAGCGGGCTGACGCAAAGCGCCGCACGGCGGTTTTTCCTTACATTGCTGCATGAACGTTATTTGCAGACTGATGGCCGCTATTACTGGCTGACGCCAAAAGCGTTACGCCTGGGACAGGCGTATGTTGATTCGGCACAGTTTCCGCGCATGGTGCGGCCAATCGTGGAGTACATCGCCAGCCGCACGGAAGAGCATGCTTCGGTCGGTATGATTGATGATGATGAGCTGGTTTATATTGCTCGTAGTAAACATACGCCGTTTAACTCAACATCAGTGCGACTGGGCGAGCGGGTGCCGATTTACTGTACGGCCGGGGGGCGACTCTGGCTGGCCTCGCTACCGGAAGCCGAGTGTGAAGCCGTTCTGCAGCGGATTCGGCGTGAAAAGCGCACGCCCTATACGGTCACTGACGTTGCCGCGCTAATGGAAAAAATCGCTCAGGTTCGCCGCCAGGGATATGCGGCGATTGAGCAGGAGTTTGAAATAGGCATGCTGGTGCTGGCCGTGCCGCTATCGGACAGAGACGGGATTTACTGGGGCGCGCTGAGCTTAACCAGTCATCAATCAAGAACCTCGCTTGAGGCATTGTGTCGCGATCATCTCGATTTGCTTTATAGCGCTCAGGCGATGCTGACGGGGTAGTCCTGGAGAGAAGAGAGAGCGGATCAGGCGCAATATTGCAGGCGATGACGCGGTCCTGTATACCGCTCCGCGCAGCATTGTTTACGACGCTGAGCAGACATTCACTGCGGCGCTATCTGGTTATGCTGTCGTTTTTATAAAAAAACAGCCTCCGGTCTTACGAGCGGAGGCTGCTGAGCGATTGCTGAGTGCGGTTTTATCTGACCATAGCCAGCAAATTATGTGAATCCGGCACCATAAAATCGACGGACATCATTACCGACAGCGCGGTAATGGCGACGATAGAAAAGACGAACAGTTTGCGCGCCCAGACTTTATCGTCCGCCACTTTGTAACCACGCAGCGCCATACCGAGCCACCAGACGCTCACTGCGGCCGCAACCACCAGATATTTATATCCGGCGTAGCCGCCCAGAGAGAGCATCAGCGTCGCGACGGCGAAGCCGATGATGTAGAGGGTGATATGGTTTTTGGCCACTGAAATACCCTTCACCACCGGCAGAACCGGAATATTCGCCGCCTGATAATCCTTAAAGCGGAAAATCGCGATGGCGTAGGAGTGGGGCATTTGCCACAGGCTGAAAATCGCCAGCAGAATGGCGGCGCCGCTGTCAAAGTCGCCGGTCACCGCGCAGTAGCCAATCACTGGCGGCGCAGCGCCAGAGAGAGAACCAATCAGCGTGCCGTAGACGGAGTGGCGTTTCATGTACAGGCTGTAAAGACCAACATAAACCACGAACCCCATCACCCCAAGCCCGCAGGCCAGGGGATTGGCACCAAACCACAGGAGCATGAAGCCAGCAATACCCAGCAGGGTGGCGTATACCAGCGAAGCTTCTGGCGAGATCAGCCCTTTGACCAGCACCCGGTTTTTCGTCCGTTCCATCTTACGATCGATATCACGGTCGATGTAGTTGTTGAAAACACAACCCGAGGCGACCACCAGGGATACTCCGAGGAGCGTCCAGATGAACAGCGGATAGTCGATGTGGCCTTTGGAGGCCAGCAGGAAACCGCCGATCACGGAGATCAGGTTGCCAAAAATGATGCCTGGTTTCGTTACTTGCAGGTATTGCTTAAACATACTCGCCGCTCTTAGTGCATCATCATATTGTAGTTCAGGTTCCACATAATCCAGATGGAGCCGACAACTACGATAGCAATGATGATTACGGTGAAGATAAACGCGGTCAGGTTCCAACCTTCGTCTGATTTACTGTTCATATGCAGGAAGTACACCAGGTGCACGATAATCTGCACAACCGCAGTCACCAGAATGGTTCCCAGAATAGCCGCATGCGATGCGGAGCCACTCATAACCATTGCAAACGGGATAACCGTCAGAATGATCGACAGGATAAAGCCTGTCATGTAGCTCTTCACGCTACCGTGAGAAGCGCCATTATGATCGGTAGAATGACTCATTACATCGCCCCCATCAGATAAACAACCGAGAACACGCAGATCCACACGACGTCCAGGAAGTGCCAGAACAGGCTCAGGCACATGATACGGGTGCGGTTAGTGCTGGTCAGGCCACGGCGTGAAACTTGTACCATCAATACGGCCATCCAGATCAGACCGGAGGTTACGTGCAGACCGTGGGTGCCGACCAGTGCGAAGAACGCTGACAGGAAGCCGCTACGATTCGGTCCCATACCTTCAACAATCAGGTGATGGAATTCATAGAGTTCCATCGCGATGAACCCTGCCCCGAAGAGGAAGGTCAGCGCCAGCCAGGAAACCACCTGGCTTTTGTTGTTTTTGTACATGGCAATCGCAGCCATGCCGTAGGTGATGGAGCTGAACAGCAGCAGTGCGGTTTCAACCAGAACGAACGGCAGTTCGAAAATATCTTTACCGCTCGGACCGCCCGCTGTGCCGTTCACCAGAACGGCATAGGTTGCGAACAGAGAGGCGAAGATAATGCAGTCGCTCATCAGGTAGATCCAGAAGCCGAAGACTTTCATCGGTCCTGTATCATGGTGCCCGTGTTCATGCGCGTGGGCATTATGCGCAAGAGTATCAGTTGCCATTATTTCAGCCCTGCTTTGTTAATCTCATCGAAATGCTGATTTTCCAGTTTTTCGACTACTGCAACCGGTACGTAGTAATCCACGTCCTCGTCAAAGCTCTTGATAATCCAGGTCACCAGGATTCCGGCGAAGCTTGCAATCGCCATCCACCAGATGTGCCAGATCATTGCGAAACCAAACACCGTTGCGAAAGCCGCAATAACGATGCCCGCGCCGCTGTTTTTCGGCATATGAATCTCTTCATAGCCTGCCGGTTTTTTATAGGCTTCGCCTTTTTCTTTCATTTCCCAGAAGGCGTCACGCTCGTGAACCTGAGGAACGATAGCGAAGTTATAGAACGGCGGAGGAGAAGAGGTCGCCCACTCCAGCGTACGGCCACCCCATGGGTCGCCGGTCAGATCGCGGTTCTGCTCGCGATCGCGGATAGAGACGTAGAACTGAATCAACTGGCAAAGGATACCGCAAGCGATCAGCGCCGCGCCGCAGGCTGCAACAACCAGCATCGGGTGGAACTGCGGGTCAATCTGCTGGCTCAGGCGACGGGTCATACCCATAAAGCCCAGCACATACAGCGGCATAAACGCCACGAAGAAGCCGATAATCCAGAACCAGAAAGCGCGTTTGCCCCAGGTCTCGTTCAGCGTGAAGCCAAAGGCTTTCGGCCACCAGTAGGTCAGACCCGCGAAGCAACCGAACACCACGCCGCCGATGATGACGTTATGGAAGTGCGCGATCAGGAACAGGCTGTTGTGCAGCACGAAGTCGGCGCCCGGTACCGCCAGCAGAACGCCGGTCATACCACCGACCGAGAAGGTCACAATAAAGCCAATCGTCCACATCATTGCAGAGTTGAAGACGATGCGGCCCTGGTACATGGTGAATAGCCAGTTGAAGATCTTAACCCCGGTCGGGATCGCGATAATCATGGTGGTGATACCGAAGAAGGCGTTGACGTTCGCGCCCGCACCCATAGTAAAGAAGTGGTGCAGCCAAACGATAAACGACAGAACGGTAATACATACTGTTGCCCATACCAGCGAGGTATAGCCAAACAGACGTTTACGCGAGAAGGTCGCCGCGATTTCGGAGAAGACGCCGAATACCGGCAGAACCAGAATGTACACTTCCGGGTGACCCCAGGCCCAAATCAGGTTGATGTACATCATCATGTTGCCACCCATATCGTTGGTAAAGAAATGGGTGCCCAGGTAGCGGTCCAGGGTCAGCAGCGCGACGGTGACGGTCAGAATGGGGAAGGAGGCGATAATCAGGATGTTGGCGCACAGAGATGCCCAGCTAAATACCGGCATCTTGAACATCGTCATGCCAGGGGCACGCATCTTGATGATTGTCACAAAGAAGTTAATACCGGTTAACGTGGTACCAATACCGGATAGCTGGATAGCCCAGATCCAGTAATCGACCCCAACGCCCGGACTGTACTCGATTCCCGATAGCGGCGGATAGGCCAGCCAACCGGTCTGCGCGAATTCACCAACGCCCAGAGAAAGGTTAACCAGAATCACGCCCACAACGGTGAACCAGAAGCTCAGGTTGTTAAGGAATGGGAAAGCAACATCGCGCGCGCCGAGCTGCAGTGGAACCACCAGGTTCATCAGGCCGATAACAAACGGCATCGCGACGAAGAAGATCATAATAACGCCGTGGGCGGTAAAGATCTGATCGTAGTGGTGAGGCGGCAGGAAGCCAGCTTCTCCGGCCGAGGCCAGCACCTGCTGGCTACGCATCATAATGGCATCGGCAAAGCCACGCAGCAACATGACGATTGCGACGATAACGTACATGATACCGAGCCGTTTGTGGTCAACCGAAGTCAGCCACTCTTTCCAAAGGTAGGACCACTTACCGAAGTAAGTGATGGCAGCGAGAACCGCCAGTCCCCCGATGATAATCGCAGCCACCGTAACCATAATAATCGGTTCATGGTAGGGGACTGCATCCAGTGTAAGTTTTCCGAACATCGTTTTCTTCCTCGGCCCCTTAGTGAGCGGTTTCCGCGTGGCTCATGTCCATGCCTTCCATCCCTTCATGCGCTGCGTGCTCGCCTTCCGGTTGGGACATATCCATGCTCTTACCGTGAGACATAAATTTGTTAATAACGTCTTTAAACAAATCCGGTTTCACGTCAGAGAAGTATTCCACTTTGTTGTATTCGCTAGGCGCAGCCAGTTTGTCGAACGCATCCATGGAATCCATGACATTCGCAGACTGTTTGGCTTTCGCTACCCACTGATCGAAGGTTGCACGATCCGGCGTAGCGATAGCTTTGAACTTCATTCCAGAGAAGCCCGGGCCGCTATAGCTGGCGGAGATGCCGTCGTAAGTACCAGGTTCGTTCGCAATGAGGTGCAGTTGAGTCTGCATCCCGGCCATTGCGTAAATCTGGCTGCCTAAACGTGGGATAAAGAACGAGTTCATCACGGAGTTGGAGGTCACTTTGAAGTGTACCGGTACGTTCGCCGGGAAGGCGATTTCGTTGACGGTAGCAATACCTTGCTCCGGATAGATGAAGAACCATTTCCAGTCCATCGAAACGACTTCGATGGTGATCGGTTTTTCATCGTTAGCAAGCGGTTTGCTCGGCTCTAATGCGTGAGTGGTTTTCCAGGTCAGAACGGCCAGGAACAGGATGATCAGAATAGGCACTGTCCAGACCACCGCTTCAACTTTGTTGGAGTGTGACCAGTTAGGGCTATACTTCGCATCTTTATTGCTCGCACGGTACTTCCAGGCAAATCCTACTGCCATCAAGACGGCTGGAATAACGACAATCAGCATCAGGCCAAAGGCCGTCAGAATCAGAGAGCGTTGCTCCAGTCCAATCTGTCCTTTTGGGTCAAGGAGTGCAGAATCGCAGCCACTGAGTAATACAGTACCTGCGATTAATGACATCCATCCCAAACTTTTATTGTATTTCCTAAGTCTCATTGAACGACCTCAATTCCACGGAATCTGGTGGCGCTTAAAGTGTGCGGGCATTTTACGGGAAGGTTGCATTACTGTAAACATCGTTGGAGCAGTGTCTGTACTGTGTTAGCTACTTTTGCCTGGTTTGTCACATGTGTTACTAAGTGTGACATAATAACTTGCAAACCTTGATTTCCGCGGGATTGATAACGACAGGGATAAGAAAGAAAAGGTTTATAAGGTAATGAGTATAACTGTGGGAAAAACAATACAAATAATTAACAATTAATTATCAAGCATGAGACATAATAAAATCGCAAAATACAATTATTTGTGCTGAATCGCTTAAATTATTTAAAGATTCGAATAAAAATTGTCAATAATTTCCAGAAATAGAAAGCGCACAAAACAACAAATAACGGCTGATAAATATTGAAACGTTAATAAGACGTTATAATTACGTTTCGTAATTACAACGTCTATTCACGCCCGGGCAATGGTTTAAATCAGTTCCGTTCTGCGTAGTGCCAGATAGTCGAGGAGCGCGCCGAGTAAAATACCGCCAACGGCGGTGAGTACGGCGATTTCCAGCAGGCCTGCAAGGAAGTCGAAGGCGGTGTAGTTCAGCGCGTTCAGTACCAGCAGCAGCAACCATATCGCCAGCATCAGGCAGCCCACTGCCAGGATAAGTAAAGCCAGCGTATAAGTCTGGGGAAAGCGGGTGCGGGGGATAAAATTTTCAGTTTTCTGGGTGTACTCCAGCGTGCGTCGACAAATTAACAGCAGCAAAATCCCCGGAACGGCGGCAATCACAGAGAAGAGATAGAAGGTCGGCCAACCGTAGGCTTCAACAAACCAACCGGCGATTGGGCCAACGTAAACGCGTCCGACAGCGGAAAGGGCGGAGAGCAGCGCAAACTGAGTGGCGGAAAAGGATTTATTGCATAGGGTCATCAGCAGCGCGACAAATGCCGCGGTGCCCATCCCGCCGCACAGGTTTTCGAAAAAGACAGCCGTTGCCATGGAGATGAGATGCTTATCGGTAATCGACAGTAGCCAATAACCGGCGTTGGATACTCCCTGCAACAGACCAAAAATGAACAGCGCGCGGAACAGCGTCAGGCGCTGCATGAGCACGCCGCCATAAAGTGCGCCGACAATCGTAGCGAACAGGCCCAGCGTTTTATTCACCATTCCTACTTCGCCCGCATCGAAACCGACGCCGCGAATCAGGAATGTGGTGGTCAGACTCATGGCAAACGCGTCGCCAAGCTTATAAAGGACGATAAGCAAGAGAACGAGCCAGGCGTTATTGCGGCCAAAAAAGTCGCGCAACGGTGCGGCAACGGCCTGCTCCAGCGTCTTCGGTACCGGAATGACGTCGCTGGGTTCCGGGGCCAGCAGGGTGGCGATAATGCAGGGGATTAGCAGCGCGGCCATCAGCCAGTACATTCCCTGCCAGCCGAGCCAGCGGTCCGCCAGCCACAGGGACAGTCCGCCGGAAACCAGCATGCCCAGGCGATAGCCCAGCACGCTGATTGCCGCGCCGGTGCCGCGCTCTTCGGCTGTCAGCACATCGGTTTTCCACGCATCGAAGACGATATCCTGAGAAGCGGAGCAGAAAGCGATGATGACCGCCAGCGCGGCCATCCAGCGTAATTGCGAGGCAGGTTCGAGGAATCCCATTCCGGCAATCGCGATAAGCAGCAGGAACTGGGTGGCTAACAGCCAGCCGCGACGACGACCACAAAACGGCGGCGTATAGCGATCCATCAGCGGCGACCAGAGGAACTTAAAGACGTAGGCCTGGCCGACGAGCGAAAAAAAACCAATCGTTTTCAGATCGATATTTTCCACGGTCATCCATGCCTGCAGCGTGCCTGACGTCAGGGCCAGCGGTAAGCCGGACGCGAAACCGAGGATCAGCAAAATGGCCGATTTGGGTTGCGTGAAAATGCGTAAGTAGTGATTGGACATGGCGTATCGCACAGACCTGGCCAGAGGCCAGGTCTGTGATTCATTAATGCGCGTTTTGCTTGATGAAATCGTGAATGCTGGTGTCCTGCGCCATATCGGCGATGGTGTCGGTCAGGACGCTATTAACCGCATTGGCGATATTCTGGTTAGTGGCCTGGAATGCGCCATCAACAGAGTAGTTTGCACGATAATTTTTGGTCATTTTGTTACCGTTTGCGGCGGTGGCGATAATCGCAATATCGGCTGTGGTGGCGATGTTGTAGCGCAAGTTGCCCTGAGAAACATCGGCGTACAGTTTGTTGACGATAATCTGCAGGTCAACCGCGCCGTTCGGGCCAATCATATAGCCGCGAGCGGTCATCTGTTTCTCAAGCACTTCCTGTAGCAGGAAACGCAGATCGCGGGAGGCGGTTAACGTAACCAGTTGATCATTGCGAGTGACTTTTGCCAGCGCCTGATCCGGCCGCTGATCGGCGCCGTTAATGCTCACGGTCACACCCATCAGGCTTGGATCCTGCTGGGGCAGGGTGATTTTCGGTGAAACATCAATGGTGGTCGGTGGAGTGGCGCATCCAGCCAGCATAAACAGCGCGACCAAAGGAAAAATAATTTTCTTAAACATGTTCAGGGTCTCAACGCATGAAGTGGTCATACCCGCCATACTTCAGGCGACAGCGCGGTTAGCTTCGTTTACTTTCCCGGTCACTGACTTCAGTAAGCTCCCGGGCGCTTTCTTGCTGCCTTCCTGCCGCACGAACTATTTGGGGTAATTGAGGAAAATTCTCGCCATCATAACATCGCCAACGGCAAGGGGAAGTAGCAACGTATGTAAATTCATCGTCTTGTGCATTTTCTGTCCCTGGCGCAGTGATTATCGCGATCCAGGCAGGTCTTCCGGGATGCAGAATCAGTAAACCCGATACGTTTGACGGAAAATATCAGAGAAATGCTAATTTTTTGTTGTTTTCGCCTAATGGAAGCGGTAAAAGCGGCTAACATTTAAAGGGAATGGCGGCAATACAGCGTTGTCGGAGGAGAAAATTCATGATGATACGTGAACAGATCGAAGCAAAACTTAGGGCAGCGTTCGACCCGATGTATCTTGAAGTCGTGGATGAGAGCTATCGCCACAACGTTCCTGCGGGCTCTGAAAGTCATTTTAAAGTGGTGCTGGTGAGTGAGCGCTTCCTCGGCGAGCGTTTTCTTAATCGTCACCGTATGATTTATGGGACGTTGACGGAGGAACTATCAAGCACCGTGCACGCCCTGGCGCTGCATACTTACACAATAAAAGAGTGGGAAGGACTGCAGGATACCGTCTTTGCTTCTCCGCCTTGTCGGGGTGCCGGAAGCATCGCGTAGAAATCACATTTGCATCCGCTGGCGCTTTTCCAGTATGTTGCGTGAAGATTTATCAAAAACGGCCTGCGGGCCGTTTTGTTTTGCCTGGAAAATGTGCTGATTGCGCATTTTTACCGGCAAATTTGCGCGGGAAATGTGAAAAAAGCCGCAGCAGTGGGTGACAACCGTTCTCGACTCACCAAAGTGATGCCGCTATAATGCCGCGTCTTTTATTATGAATGTCTTCGGGATGATTCTGACGACAGGGAATGTGTTTCTCATTTGAAGAAGGCATCCCGGTTCTGCGAGGCAACTTTCTCGCGATTCCAGAGTTGACCGAGCACTGTGATTTTTTTGAGGTAACAAGATGCAAGTTTCAGTTGAAACCACTCAGGGCCTAGGGCGCCGTGTAACGATTACTATCGCCGCTGACAGCATCGAGAATGCTGTCAAAAGCGAGCTGGTCAACGTAGCGAAAAAAGTTCGCATTGATGGCTTCCGTAAAGGCAAAGTGCCAATGAATATTGTTGCTCAGCGTTATGGCGCATCTGTTCGCCAGGACGTGCTGGGTGACCTGATGAGCCGTCACTTCGTTGACGCGATCATTAAAGAAAAAATTAATCCGGCCGGCGCGCCGAACTATGTTCCGGGCGAATACAAGCTGGGGGAAGATTTCACCTACGCGGTAGAGTTCGAGGTTTATCCGGAAGTTGAACTGCAGGGTCTGGAAGCGATCGAAGTTGAAAAACCGCTGGTTGAAGTCACCGACGCTGACGTTGACACCATGCTGGATACTCTGCGCAAACAGCAGGCTAACTGGAAAGATAAAGAAGGCGAAGTTGACGCGGAAGACCGGGTCACCATCGATTTCTCCGGTTCTGTAGACGGCGAAGAGTTCGAAGGCGGCAAAGCGTCTGACTTCGTACTGGCAATGGGCCAGGGGCGTATGATCCCAGGCTTTGAAGACGGTATTAAAGGTCACAAAGCGGGCGAAGAGTTCACTATCGACGTGACCTTCCCGGAAGAGTACCACGCTGAAAACCTGAAAGGTAAAGCGGCGAAGTTCGTTATCAACCTGAAGAAAGTGGAAGAACGCGAACTGCCTGAACTGACTGAAGAATTCATCAAACGTTTCGGCGTTGAAGATGGTTCCGTGGCGGGTCTGCGCGCTGAAGTGCGTAAAAACATGGAACGCGAGCTGAAAGGCGCCGTGCGTAACCGCGTTAAGTCCCAGGCTATTGATGGTCTGGTAAAAGCTAACGACATCGACGTTCCGGCGGCGCTGATCGATAGCGAAATCGACGTTCTGCGTCGTCAGGCTGCTCAGCGTTTCGGTGGTAATGAGAAACAAGCGCTGGAACTGCCGCGTGAGCTGTTCGAAGAGCAGGCTAAACGCCGCGTTGTTGTTGGTCTGCTGCTGGGCGAAGTGATTCGTACTAACGAGCTGAAAGCTGACGAAGAGCGCGTTAAAGGCCTGATCGAAGAGATGGCTTCCGCTTACGAAGATCCGACAGAAGTTGTTGAGTACTACAGCAAGAACAAAGAGCTGATGGACAACATGCGCAATGTCGCGCTGGAAGAGCAGGCTGTTGAAGCCGTGCTGGCGAAAGCTAACGTGTCTGAAAAAGCGACTTCTTTCAGCGAACTGATGAACCAGCAGGCGTAATTTCGCCTCAAGGTTTAAGGTCTGAGCAAAACCCGTTGCCGAAAGGCCGCGGGTTTTTTTACGGCAATGATCGCCTCTGGAAGCGCGAGAAAAGGCAATTTCAGTGATAGCGTTACAGCAAAAGATTGTTATGCTTGAATTATGGTAACGCCATCCCCATAACCGGGGAAGGTAACTGCATTGGCATAATCATGCGCCGTAATGAAGCGTGCATCTATGCACTTCTGCCCGACAGCAGAAATTCTGGCTGATAATCCGTCCGTAAGGTTACAATCAGTGCAGCGGTTTTTTTCAAATTAATCCAGGAGACGGAAAATGTCATACAGTGGCGAACGAGATAACTTTGCACCCCATATGGCCCTGGTGCCGATGGTCATTGAACAGACCTCACGCGGCGAACGTTCATTTGATATTTACTCCCGTCTGCTTAAGGAGCGCGTCATTTTCCTGACCGGCCAGGTCGAAGACCATATGGCGAACCTGATCGTGGCGCAGATGCTGTTTCTGGAAGCGGAGAACCCGGAAAAAGATATCTATCTGTACATTAACTCTCCTGGCGGCGTGATTACCGCAGGGATGTCAATCTACGACACCATGCAATTCATTAAGCCTGACGTGAGCACCATTTGTATGGGCCAGGCGGCGTCTATGGGGGCGTTCCTGCTGACGGCCGGGGCGAAAGGTAAGCGTTTCTGCCTGCCCAACTCCCGCGTGATGATTCATCAGCCGCTGGGCGGCTATCAGGGTCAGGCGACGGATATCGAAATCCACGCCCGTGAGATCCTGAAGGTGAAAGGTCGCATGAATGAACTGATGGCGCACCATACGGGTCAATCTCTGGAGCAGATCGAGCGTGATACCGAGCGCGATCGTTTCCTGTCTGCCTCCGAATCAGTGGAATACGGCCTCGTCGACTCCATTTTGACTCATCGTAATTGATGCCCTGGCGCAAGGGGGCCGCTATACTTGTTTGAAGGAGGGCGGCACAACGCTTATCGCGGTTTGCGCCTGAGAATGGCATTTGCGTCGTTGTGTGCGGCACAAAGAACTTAATAAGGGGTTTGGACTCATGACAGATAAACGCAAAGATGGTTCGGGCAAACTGTTGTACTGCTCTTTTTGCGGCAAGAGCCAGCATGAAGTGCGTAAGCTAATCGCCGGGCCATCCGTGTATATCTGCGACGAATGTGTTGATTTATGTAACGACATCATTCGCGAAGAGATTAAAGAAGTTGCGCCGCATCGTGAGCGCAGCGCATTGCCGACTCCGCACGAAATTCGCCATCATCTGGACGATTACGTTATCGGTCAGGAACCGGCGAAAAAAGTGCTGGCAGTGGCGGTATATAACCACTATAAACGCCTGCGTAACGGTGATACCAGCAACGGTGTTGAACTGGGCAAAAGCAACATTTTGCTGATCGGGCCGACCGGCTCCGGTAAAACGTTACTGGCGGAAACGCTGGCGCGTCTGCTGGATGTTCCGTTCACCATGGCTGATGCGACTACGCTGACCGAAGCGGGTTATGTGGGTGAGGATGTCGAAAACATCATCCAGAAGCTGCTGCAGAAGTGTGATTACGACGTACAGAAAGCCCAGCGCGGTATCGTCTATATTGATGAGATTGACAAAATTTCCCGTAAATCGGATAACCCGTCGATCACCCGCGATGTTTCTGGCGAAGGCGTCCAGCAGGCGTTGTTGAAGCTTATTGAAGGCACCGTGGCCGCGGTTCCGCCGCAGGGGGGCCGCAAGCATCCGCAGCAGGAGTTCCTGCAGGTTGACACCTCTAAGATCCTGTTTATCTGCGGCGGCGCGTTTGCCGGTCTGGATAAGGTCATTTCCCACCGTGTCGAAACCGGTTCTGGTATTGGTTTCGGCGCGACGGTTAAGGCTAAGTCCGATAAAGCCAGCGAGGGCGAACTGCTGTCACAGGTTGAGCCGGAGGATCTGATCAAATTTGGGTTGATTCCTGAGTTTATTGGTCGTCTGCCGGTGGTGGCAACCCTGAACGAACTGAGCGAAGACGCGTTGATTCAGATCCTCAAAGAGCCGAAAAACGCGCTGACCAAGCAGTATCAGGCGTTGTTTAATCTGGAAGGGGTCGAGCTGGAGTTCCGTGACGAAGCGCTGGACGCTATCGCTAAGAAAGCAATGGCGCGTAAAACCGGCGCACGTGGCCTGCGTTCTATTGTTGAAGCCGCGCTGCTTGATACCATGTACGATCTGCCGTCAATGGAAGATGTCGAAAAAGTGGTCATCGACGCTTCGGTTATTGATGGGCAAAGCAAGCCGCTGCTGATTTACGGCAAACCGGAAGCACAGCAGGCTTCTGGTGAATAATTAGCCAGTTCGCTCAAGCAGTTAACAAAAAGGGGGGATTTTATCTCCCCTTTTATTTTTCCTGCATTCCCGCCGTTGAATGTATGGAATACATCCCCATATACTGCTTACATATTAACGGCGGCGCGTGATGGAATTGCGTCGTCGTCTACCTGGCGGACTTTAAACTAAGAGAGAGCTCTATGAATCCTGAGCGTTCTGAACGCATTGAAATCCCCGTATTGCCGTTGCGCGATGTGGTGGTTTATCCGCACATGGTCATACCCCTGTTTGTTGGGCGGGAAAAATCTATCCGTTGTCTCGAAGCGGCCATGGACCATGATAAAAAAATCATGCTGGTTGCGCAGAAAGAAGCGTCGACGGATGAGCCGGGTGTAAACGATCTTTTCACCGTCGGGACCGTGGCCTCTATTTTGCAAATGCTGAAGCTGCCGGACGGTACTGTTAAAGTGCTGGTGGAAGGCTTGCAGCGTGCGCGTATTTCAGCGCTGTCTGATAATGGCGAACATTTTTCCGCCAAAGCGGAATATCTTGAATCGCCGACGATTGACGAACGCGAGCAAGAAGTGCTGGTTCGTACTGCTATCAGCCAGTTTGAAGGCTACATCAAGCTGAACAAAAAAATTCCGCCGGAAGTGCTGACCTCACTGAATAGCATTGACGATCCGGCACGCCTGGCCGATACCATCGCTGCACATATGCCGCTGAAGCTGGCGGACAAACAGTCCGTTCTGGAAATGTCCGACGTTAATGAGCGTCTGGAATATCTGATGGCGATGATGGAATCAGAAATCGATCTGCTACAGGTTGAGAAGCGCATTCGCAACCGTGTGAAAAAGCAGATGGAAAAATCTCAGCGCGAGTACTATCTGAATGAGCAAATGAAAGCCATTCAAAAAGAACTCGGCGAGATGGATGACGCGCCGGATGAGAACGAAGCGCTGAAGCGTAAGATCGATGCGGCAAAAATGCCGAAAGAGGCCAAAGAGAAAACCGAAGCGGAACTGCAAAAACTGAAAATGATGTCTCCGATGTCGGCGGAAGCAACCGTCGTTCGCGGTTACATCGACTGGATGGTTCAGGTACCGTGGAATGCCCGCAGTAAAGTGAAAAAAGATCTGCGCCAGGCTCAGGAGATCCTTGATACTGACCATTACGGTCTGGAACGTGTGAAAGATCGCATCCTTGAATACCTCGCAGTGCAGAGTCGTGTTAACAAGCTCAAAGGGCCGATTCTGTGCCTGGTAGGGCCTCCGGGCGTGGGTAAAACCTCTCTGGGTCAGTCCATCGCCAAAGCAACCGGGCGTAAGTATGTGCGTATGGCGCTGGGCGGCGTGCGCGATGAGGCGGAAATCCGCGGTCACCGTCGGACCTATATTGGTTCGATGCCGGGCAAACTGATCCAGAAAATGGCGAAAGTGGGGGTTAAAAACCCGCTGTTTCTGCTTGATGAGATCGACAAAATGTCGTCGGATATGCGCGGCGATCCGGCCTCGGCGCTACTGGAAGTTTTGGATCCGGAACAGAACGTGGCCTTTAACGATCACTATCTGGAAGTGGATTACGATCTCAGCGATGTGATGTTTGTGGCGACGTCCAACTCCATGAACATCCCGGCGCCGCTGCTGGACCGTATGGAAGTGATTCGTCTCTCCGGCTACACCGAGGATGAAAAGCTGAACATCGCAAAACGTCACCTGCTGTCGAAACAGATTGAGCGTAATGCGCTGAAGAAAGGTGAACTGACGGTGGACGATAGCGCGATTATCAGCATCATTCGTTACTACACCCGAGAAGCGGGAGTGCGTGGTCTGGAACGCGAAATTTCGAAACTGTGCCGCAAAGCGGTGAAACAGCTGCTGCTGGATAAGTCGCTGAAACACATCGAGATTAACGGTGACAATCTGCATGACTACCTCGGCGTACAGCGCTATGACTATGGGCGCGCGGATAGCGAAAACCGCGTGGGTCAGGTCACTGGCCTGGCATGGACGGAAGTGGGGGGCGATCTGCTGACCATTGAAACCGCCTGCGTTCCGGGTAAAGGTAAGCTGACTTATACCGGTTCACTGGGCGAGGTTATGCAGGAGTCGATTCAGGCCGCGCTGACCGTGGTGCGTTCACGGGCGGACAAGCTGGGAATTAACTCAGACTTTTACGAAAAACGTGATATTCACGTTCACGTACCGGAAGGGGCGACGCCGAAAGATGGTCCAAGCGCCGGTATTGCAATGTGCACCGCGCTGGTTTCTTGTCTGACCGGCAATCCGGTGCGCGCTGATGTGGCAATGACCGGGGAAATTACCCTGCGTGGCCAGGTATTGCCTATTGGTGGTCTGAAGGAAAAACTGCTTGCCGCACATCGCGGTGGCATTAAGACTGTTCTGATTCCTGATGAAAATAAGCGTGACCTTGAAGAAATTCCGGAAAACGTTATTGCCGATTTAGATATCCATCCGGTGAAACGAATCGAGGAAGTTCTGACACTTGCGTTGCAGAACGCGCCGTTTGGTATGGAAGCTGTCACGGTTAAATAGTGATTTTGCGCAAAGAGCGCTAAGAAAAATAGGGCTGGTAAGTAAATTCGTACTTGCCAGCCTTTTTTTGTCTCGCTAACTTAGATTGCTGGCAGGGGGGTCAATTACAACTCTGTTGTAAGGGCATGACAGTCCTGATATAACTGCTGCGCGGTCGCATCACGAAGGATTCTGGTGCGATATAAATTATAAAGAGAGGAAGAGAACAGTGAATAAATCTCAACTGATTGACAAAATTGCTGCCGGCGCGGACATTTCTAAAGCCGCAGCTGGACGTGCGTTAGATGCTTTAATCGCTTCTGTTACTGAATCTCTGCAGGCTGGGGATGACGTTGCGCTGGTAGGGTTTGGTACTTTTGCTGTTAAAGAACGCGCTGCCCGTACCGGTCGCAATCCGCAAACAGGTAAAGAAATCACTATTGCAGCCGCTAAAGTACCGGGTTTCCGTGCCGGTAAAGCGCTGAAAGACGCGGTAAACTGATCGATTTCCCCATTGGGGTCTGTGACGAAGTACAAGGGCGCATCGCGAGATGTGCCTTTTTTATTTGCCAGAATGCGACTTTATGTGAGTTTATACGCAGTTGTGGGCTGACAATCACCCCGTTTTCTTGTCAAAATACGTCCTCACGCGCGGCGGCTATCGCATGCTATGCTGCGCGAGCAAAAGTCATCTACAGCGGAGCGTTGTTACACCATGATGGACAACCTACGCACGGCCGCCAATAGCGTCGTGCTTAAGATTATTTTCGGTATCATTATCGTCTCGTTCATTTTGACTGGGGTGAGTGGTTACCTGATTGGCGGTAGTAACAACTATGCCGCGAAAGTGAACGGCCAGGAAATTGGTCGAACCCAATTTGAAAATGCCGTCGCCAGCGAGCGTAATCGTATGCAGCAGCAGCTTGGCGATCGCTTCTCGGAGCTGGCGGGTAATGAAAATTACATGAAAGCGATGCGTCAACAGGTGCTGAACCGTCTGATTGACGAGGCGCTGCTCGACCAGTATGCCCGTAAACTTGGCCTTAGCATCAGTGACGAGCAGGTTAAGCAGGCTATCTTTCAGACCCAGGCTTTTCAGTCGAACGGTAAATTTGATAACGAGCGCTTTAGCGGTATCGTTAATCAGATGGGGATGACCACGGACCAGTATGCGCAGGCCCTGCGCAATCAGTTGACGACTCAGCAGCTGATTAACGCTGTTGCCGGTACCGACTTTATGCTGCCGGGAGAGTCTGACCAACTGGTGGCGCTGGTTTCACAACAGCGCGTGGTGCGTGAAGCGACTATCGACGTAAATGCGCTGGCAGCGAAACAAACTGCCACTGACGATGAAATCAACGCATATTACCAGCAGAATCAGGCGCATTTTATGGCGCCTGAGCAGTTCCGCGTGAGTTACATCGAGATGGATGCCGCGAACATGCAGGAAAACGTTTCGGACGAAGAAATTCAGGCATGGTATGACCAGCATCAGGATCAGTTCACTCAGCCGCAGCGTAACCGCTATAGCGTCATCCAGACCAAAACCGAAGCGGATGCGCAGGCGGTGCTTGATGTGCTGAAAAAAGGCGCTGACTTTGCCACTTTAGCGAAAGAAAAATCAACCGACATTATCTCTGCGCGTAACGGCGGTGATATGGGGTGGCTGGATGATGCGGCAACTGTACCTGAGCTGAAAAACGCAGGTCTGAAAGAAAAAGGTCAGATCTCCGGCGTCATTAAATCTTCGGTTGGCTTCCTGGTGGCGCGTCTTGATGACGTTCAGGCGGCGAAAGTTAAACCGCTGTCTGAGGTTCGCACTGAGATCGCGGCGAAGGTGAAACAGGAAAAAGCGCTGGACGCCTACTATGCGTTGCAGCAGAAAGTCAGCGATGCGGCGAGCAACGATAACGAATCTCTGGCAAGTGCCGCCCAGGTTGCAGGCCTGAAAGTTGTTGAAACCGGCTGGTTTGGTCGTGATAACCTGCCGTCGGCGCTGAATTTCAAACCGGTTGCTGACGCTATCTTCAACGGTGGTCTGGTTGGTGAAAATGGTGCGCCCGGCAGCAACTCCGATATCATCACCGTTGACGGTGACCGTGCGTTTGTTCTGCGCATCAGCGAACATAAACCGGAAGCGGTAAAACCGCTGGCGGACGTCAAATCACAGGTAAGCGATATCGTTAAGCACAATAAGGCGGAGCAGCAGGCGAAGCTGGATGCTGATAAGCTGCTGACGGCCCTGAAAGCGGGCAAAGGCGACGACGCGATGAAAGCAGCAGGTCTGGCCTTTGGCGCGCCGCAGACGCTGTCACGCACCGGTCAGGACGCCCTGAGCCAGTCTGTCTTTGCACTGCCGCTGCCGCAGTCGGGCAAACCGAGCTATGGTGTCGGCACTGATATGCAGGGTAACGTGGTTCTGTTGGCGCTGGACGACGTGAAAGCGGGTACGATGCCCGAAGAGCAGAAAAAAACGATGATTCAGGGGATCACTCAGAATAATGCGCAGATCGCTTTCGAAGCGTTGATGAGTAACCTGCGTAAAGCCGCGAAAATTAAGTTCGGTGACATCATCAATCAGCAACAATAATTGCGTGTCTGCTTGGTAAAAGCCAGTAACGTGATGTAATTCTCAAAGGCCGCTTTCGCGGCCTTTTCCATTTCTGTTTTTTGACTTTTGTACTCTTTTCCCCTCGTCGATATCGTGGCTCTGCTGTCTACAAACAAGGAGATAACAGCATGAAACGAGGAGTTAAAACCCTTATTGCCGCTGCCGTACTGGTTTGTGCGGCGGGAAGCCAGATAGCACAGGCGGCACCTTCCGCTGGCAAGGCACCGTCAATAACGAAAGAAAGTGTACCGTCGCCACCGGTGAAGGCTTCTGAGGCGTTAAGCGCGACCAACCGGGAAGGGAACCGGGTCAGTATTAATAGTGCCAGCGCTGAAGAGCTGTCGCGGGCTTTGAATGGCGTTGGCCTGAAGAAGGCACAGGCCATCGTGAGTTACCGGGAAGAATATGGGCCATTTAAAACCGTGGATGATTTAAAACAGGTACCTGGTATGGGCAACGCGCTGGTGGAGAGAAATCTGTCACACCTGAAGCTGTAATTTTTCAGCGTATGTTTGCACAGTGGTAAATATTTGCCAGACTGAAGAGGTCACATAGGTGGTGTGACCTCTGACCTCAATACAACAATTAAAGACAAGGCATTTACGCTATGCAGACACAAATCAAAGTTCGTGGCTATCATCTGGATGTTTATCAGCACGTGAATAATGCGCGCTATCTGGAATTTCTCGAAGAGGCGCGCTGGGAGGGGCTGGAAAACAGCTCGGGCTTCCAGTGGATGAGCGCGCACAACATCGCCTTTGTGGTGGTGAATATTAATATTAACTACCGTCGCCCTGCCGTGCTGAGCGATCTGCTGACCGTCACCAGTCAGGTGCAGCAGTTAAACGGGAAGAGCGGGATTTTAAGCCAGGTCATTACGCTTGAGCCGGAAGGGCAGGTTGTGGTGGACGCGCAGATTACTTTTGTCTGTATTGATTTGAAAACGCAGAAAGCCTTGCCGCTGGAAGGTGAGTTGCGCGAGAAACTGGAGCAGATGGTGAAGTAATGGAAAGTTGCCTGATGGCGCTTTGCTTATCAGGCCTACGGGCGACATTGACCCGGGTGAATGTCGCCAGACCGGATAAGGTGCGTGTACCGCCATCCGGCAAAACGATCACTTTAACCCGGTTTTGTGCTTCATTGCCGCCATCACTGTCGGTTTATCCGCCAGATAATGGTTCAGACCGTTGGCGCGCAGATTACAGGCGGCGCATTGACCACAGCCGTCTCCCTTAATGCCGTTATAGCAGGTCAGGGTTTCGATGCGCACCAGATCTAACTGGCCCCAGTAATCGGCTAATGCCCAGGTCTCGGCTTTGTTGAGCCACATCAGCGGCGTCTCAAAGCGAATATCTTTCGCCATTCCGAGGCTGACCGCATGGTGCAGCGCTTTCACGAACTCGTCACGGCAGTCCGGGTAGCCGGAAAAGTCGGTTTCGCAAACGCCGGTAATAATGGCTTCCGCTTTAACCTGATAAGCATAAATTGCTGTCAGCGTTAAAAACAGGATGTTGCGTCCGGGTACGAAGGTGTTGGGGATCCCGCTGGCGTCCGGCTTGTAGTCCGGTACCGGAATGCTGTCGCGCGTCAGACTGCTGACGGCCAGTTCATTAAGCAAGGTGACATCCAGCACTTTGTGAGCGACCGCACCCAGTTTCAGCGCAAGCTCGCGGGCAACGTCAATCTCCGCGCGGTGGCGTTGGCCATAATCAAAAGTGACGCAATGCACTTCGTCATACTGTTGCAGTGCCTGCACCAGGCAGGTCGTCGAATCTTGTCCTCCGCTGAAGACAACTACGGCGCGTTTCATGGTAATTCCTGACTGTTAATATGATGGGCGTATAGTAGCGCCTGATGAACGCGACGACCAGCTCTGTCGCGACGTTGCAGCCAGGAAGCACGGCGCAGGTGGAATCAAACCCACCGTGCGCGTGCGGATGGAATCTTTTGCCGCACGGAGACGATCACTATTTTACCTGCAGCATTTCCGCGATTTGCGCCTGCCACGGAGAGACATCGCCAATATTGGCCGCGACCCACTGCGGGTTGTAGTAGCTTTCCAGATAGCGTTCGCCGCTATCACACAGCAGAGTAACAATTGAGCCGGTACTGCCCTCTTCACGCATACGAACGGCCTGGTGCAGCACTCCCCACATATTGGTGCCGGTTGATGCCCCGACCTTACGTCCGAGCAGCGTTTCCAGCCACAGCGCGGTGGCGACGCTGGCGGCATCCGGCACGCGAAGCATCTCATCGACCACATCGGGGATAAATGAAGGTTCGACGCGTGGGCGGCCGATACCCTCAATTTTGCTGCCGACCGGGCTGCGGAGGCGGGTATCGCGGCTCTGCCAGTAGTCCATAAAAACCGAGTTTTGCGGGTCAACCACCATTAACCGGGTATCATAACCCTGACTGCGGATGTAGCGGCCAATGGTTGCCGAGGTTCCGCCGGTGCCTGCGCTCATGACGATACAGGAGGGCTGGGGGTGAGGTTCATGGCTCATCTGGCGGAAGATGCTGTCGGCGATATTGTTATTTCCACGCCAGTCGGTAGCGCGTTCGGCAAAGGTAAACTGATCCATATAATGACCGTTCAGTTCGCGTACCAGCGTTTCGGAAGCCGCATAGATTTCACAGGCATTGTCGACAAAGTGACAGCGGCCACCATAAAACTCAATTTGTTCAATTTTACGTCTCGCCGTACAGGAAGGCATAACGGCGATAAACGGCAGGCCTAAAAGACGGGCGAAGTATGCTTCAGAGACAGCAGTAGAACCGGAAGAGGATTCGATAATTGTCGTTCCTTCTTTAATCCAGCCGTTGCACAAACCATAGAGAAACAGGGAGCGGGCCAGGCGATGCTTCAGACTGCCGGTCGGATGGGTACTTTCATCTTTCAGGTAAAGCTGGATGCCGGGGAATGCCGGCAACGCAAGACGAATAAGATGCGTGTCGGCAGAACGCTGATAATCGGCATTAATTTCGCTAATCGCGTGTTTTACCCATGCGCTGTTCATGTTGATTTCCTGTTTGTCATTTTGTGCCCAGCTTAGCGGAAACAGAAGGAAAAATTGTTGCCATTTAACCTTTCAATTACAATGAACGGAGTAAATTTTTCTCTCGAGGTGCGCAATGTTAGATAAAATAGACCGTAAGCTGCTTTCTCTGCTGCAAAATGACTGTACCCTTTCTTTGCAGGCGCTGGCTGATGCCGTTAATCTGACCACCACGCCCTGCTGGAAGCGTCTGAAGCGGCTGGAAGACGACGGTATTCTTCGCGGGCGCGTTGCCTTGCTGGATGCGGAAAAAGTCGGGCTTGGGCTGACGGCCTTTGTGCTGATTAAGACGCAGCATCACAGTAGCGACTGGTATTGCCGCTTTGTCAGCGAGGTCAAGCAGATGGCGGAGGTTCTCGGCTTCTGGCGCATGGCGGGAGAGTATGACTATCTGCTGCGGGTGCAGGTGGCAGATATGAAGAGCTACGATGATTTTTATAAACGTCTGGTGAATAGCGTGCCAGGGCTCTCGGATGTCACTTCGAGTTTTGCGATGGAACAGATAAAATACACCACAGCCTTGCCTATTGATTAACGGCTTCTGCCGCCACGAATTACACATTCAGGATTTAACCGCTTGCGATTATTTGTTCAACTTAGCTGGTATTTTCGCCGGGAGTGGCGCCGTTATTTCGGCGCCGTTACTCTGCTGATTATCATTGCCATTCTCCAGTTGGTGCCGCCAAAAGTGGTGGGCATCGTGGTTGATGGCGTCACGAAACAACACGACACCACAGAAAAGGTATGGATGTGGATCGTCCTGCTGATCGTTATTGCGGTGATGGTCTATCTGCTGCGCTATGTCTGGCGCGTTCTGCTGTTTGGCGCCTCTTATCAACTGGCTATAGAGCTACGCGAGGATTTCTATCGCCAGCTTAGTCGTCAGCATCCGGCTTTTTATCTGCGCCACCGTACCGGCGATCTGATTGCCCGCGCAACAAATGATGTTGATCGGGTGGTTTTTGCTGCCGGCGAAGGGGTGTTGACGCTGGTGGATTCCCTGGTCATGGGCTGTGCGGTGCTGATTGTGATGTCGACGCAGATCAGCTGGCAGTTAACCTTGCTGTCGCTGCTGCCGATGCCGATTATGGCGCTGGCGATCAAGCGCAATGGCGAGGTGTTACATGAGCGCTTTCGCGTGGCGCAGGCGGCATTTTCCAGCCTGAACGATCGTACTCAGGAGAGCCTGACCAGTATTCGCATGATCAAAGCCTTTGGCCTTGAAGACCGGCAATCGGCGCAGTTTGCCGCCGATGCCGCGGATACCGGGGCGAAAAATATGCGCGTGGCGCGCATTGACGCCCGCTTTGATCCCACGATTTATCTCGCCATAGGTACTGCCAACCTGCTGGCGATCGGCGGCGGTAGTTGGATGGTTTTGCAGGGCAGCATGACCCTTGGGCAGCTTACCAGCTTTGTGATGTATCTCGGCCTGATGATTTGGCCAATGCTGGCGCTGGCGTGGATGTTTAACATCGTCGAGCGCGGCAGCGCGGCCTATGCGCGGATTCGTACCATGCTGGAAGAGGCGCCGGTCGTTAACGACGGCAGAGAACCCGCGGCGGAAGGGCGGGGTGTACTCAGCTTCGCTGTTCATAAATTTATCTATCCACAGGCCAATCGTGCCGCTCTGGAAAAGGTCAATTTTACGCTGCAGCCCGGGCAGAGACTGGGCATTTGCGGGCCGACCGGTTCCGGCAAGAGCACTATACTGGCATTGCTTCAGCGTCATTTTGACGTGACTGAAGGTGACATCCGCTTCCATAATGTTCCTCTGACCCGGCTACAACTGGATAGCTGGCGTGCCCGACTGGCGGTGGTCAACCAAACGCCATTTTTGTTTTCCGATACTGTCGCCAGAAACATTGCGCTCGGCAAACCGGAGGCGACGCAGGCGCAAATTGAGCATGTCGCGCGGCTTGCCTGCGTGCATGAAGATATCCTGCGTCTGCCGCAGGGATATAACACCGAAGTCGGTGAGCGCGGCGTGATGCTTTCCGGCGGGCAGAAACAGCGCATTTCCATTGCCCGCGCGCTACTGCTGGAGGCGGAGATTCTGATTCTTGATGATGCGCTGTCGGCGGTGGACGGCCGCACGGAACACCAGATTTTGCATAATTTGTCGCAGTGGGGGGAGGGGCGGACGCTGATCATCTGCGCCCATCGCCTGTCGGCGTTGACGGAAGCCAGCGAGATCCTCGTGATGCAGAATGGGCATGTCGCCCAGCGTGGTCGCCATGAGGCTCTGAGCGCACAGCCGGGCTGGTATCGCGATATGTACCGTTATCAACAGCTGGAAGCGGCGCTGGATGATGTGCCACAAGAACCAGAGGAGGTCGCTGGTGCGTAGTTTTACTGAACTCTGGCCGACGTTAAAGCGCCTGCTGGCTTATGGTTCTCCGTGGCGCAAACCGTTAATGATCGCGGTTATCATCATGTGGGTTGCGGCGATAGCGGAAGTGAGCGGTCCGCTGTTGATTAGTTACTTTATTGATAACATGGTCGCGAAACATGCGTTGCCGCTGAAGTTAGTGTGCGGCCTCGCCGCCGCCTACATTGGCTTGCAAATGCTTGCTGCAATTTTGCATTACTGTCAGGCACTGCTGTTTAATCGGGCCGCGGTCGGCGTGGTGCAGCAGTTGCGGAGCGACGTGATGGATGCCGCGCTGCGTCAGCCGCTCAGCGAGTTTGATACCCAGCCGGTCGGACAGCTTATCTCACGGGTGACTAACGATACGGAAGTGATTCGTGATCTGTACGTCACCGTTGTGGCTACCGTATTGCGTAGCGCTGCTTTGATTGGCGCGATGCTGGTGGCGATGTTTAGCCTCGACTGGCGGATGGCGCTGGTGGCTATTGCCATCTTCCCCGCGGTGCTGAGCGTGATGATGATTTATCAGCGCTACAGCACGCCAATCGTCAGACGCGTCCGCAGTTGGCTGGCGGATATTAACGACGGTTTTAATGAAGTGATTAACGGCATGGGGGTTATTCAGCAGTTCCGCCAGCAGGCGCGGTTCGGCGAGCGGATGCGTGAAGCCAGCTACGCGCACTATCTGGCGCGTATGCAAACGCTGCGCCTCGATGGCTTTCTGCTGCGTCCGTTGCTGAGTTTATTCTCTTCATTAATTCTCTGCGGTTTGTTGATGCTGTTTGCTTTTAGTCGCAGCGGAATGATTGAGGTCGGGGTGCTGTACGCCTTTATTAGCTATCTTGGGCGCCTGAACGAGCCGCTTATTGAGTTGACAACTCAGCAGTCGATGCTGCAGCAGGCGGTCGTCGCGGGGGAGCGGGTCTTCGAACTGATGGACAAACCGCGCCAGGCCTGGGGCGAGGATAACGAACCGTTGCGGAGTGGAGAGATCAGTATCGAACATCTCTCTTTTGCCTATCGCGACGATAGCCTGGTGTTGCAGGACATCAATCTCACTATCCCGTCGCGCAGTTTTGTGGCGCTGGTCGGCCACACCGGTAGTGGTAAAAGCACTCTGGCGAGCCTGATGATGGGATACTATCCGTTAACTCAGGGAGAGATTTGTATCGATGGTCGTCCGCTTCCTTCATTAAGCCACCGTGCACTACGCCAGGGGATTGCGATGGTGCAGCAGGATCCGGTCGTGCTGGCGGATACCTTCTATGCTAACGTCACGCTTGGCCGCGATATCAGCGAAGCTCAGGTCTGGGACGCGCTGGAAGCGGTGCAACTGGCAGGGCTGGCTCGTGAAATGGATGGCGGGCTTTATACGCAGTTGGGTGAGCAGGGGAATAACCTCTCTGTCGGTCAGAAGCAGTTACTGGCGCTGGCTCGCGTGCTGGTCGATACGCCGCAGGTGCTGATCCTTGATGAGGCGACGGCCAATATTGACTCCGGGACCGAGCAGGCGATTCAGCAGGCGCTGGCGCGGGTGCGTGAGCACACGACGCTGGTGGTGATTGCGCACCGCTTATCGACCATCGTCGAGGCTGATACGATTCTGGTATTGCATCGCGGTCAGGCCGTAGAGCGCGGGAGCCATCAGCAACTGCTGGCGGCTAAAGGCCGTTACTGGCAGATGTATCAGTTGCAATTAGCGGGCGAAGAGCTGGCGGCCAGCGCCCAGGAAGCGTCGCTTATTGCCTGATGCACTATAAGCAGGCAGTCTCTGCATTGTGGTTTAATCTGGTGCAAGAATGTCACATATTGCGCACTGAAATGGTGCGATTTTAGTTGGTGGCGGCGTTTTGTCGCTTCGTTTCAGCAGAGTTACTCTTTTTCCTCCGCATTCAAGGGCCGCTTAGCGGCCCTTTTTCATTTCTGGCATAGCCTTTGCTTTATTCCCTGCGTGTTAGCTGCGGCCATTACCGAATTCTGACTGGAGGGGACTTATGAAACTGGTTACCGTGGTAATCAAACCATTCAAACTGGAAGACGTGCGTGAAGCATTATCTTCAATGGGTATTCAGGGCCTCACGGTCACTGAAGTTAAAGGGTTCGGCCGTCAGAAAGGCCACGCGGAGCTTTATCGCGGTGCCGAATACAGCGTTAATTTTCTTCCTAAAGTGAAGATTGACGTTGCGATTGCTGACGATCAGCTTGATGAAGTCATTGATGTCATTAGCAAAGCGGCTTACACCGGAAAGATTGGCGACGGCAAAATCTTTGTCGCCGAGCTGCAGCGCGTCATTCGCATTCGTACCGGCGAATCTGACGAAGCGGCACTGTAAATTTCAGAGCACACAGTGATGGGGAACGAAACAATGAAGATAGCAACAATGAAAACAGGTCTGGGAGCTCTGGCGCTTCTTCCGGGACTGGCGATGGCCGCTCCGGCAGTAGCTGATAAGGCCGACAACGCTTTTATGATGATTTGCACCGCGCTGGTGCTTTTTATGACCATTCCGGGAATTGCGCTGTTCTATGGTGGCTTGATCCGCAGTAAAAACGTTCTTTCTATGCTGACCCAGGTCATTGTGACCTTTGCTCTGGTCTGCGTGTTGTGGGTGGTTTATGGCTATACCCTGGCTTTCAGCACAGGCGGTAGCTTCTTCGGCAACTTCGACTGGGTACTGCTGAAGAATATTGAGTTAAAAGCGCTGATGGGCAGCTTCTATCAATATATTCATGTTGCTTTCCAGGGCTCTTTCGCCTGTATTACCGTCGGCCTGATTGTCGGTTCGCTGGCTGAACGTATCCGCTTCTCCGCGGTGCTGATTTTCGTGGTGGTATGGTTGACCCTCTCTTATGTGCCGATTGCGCATATGGTATGGGGCGGCGGCTTGCTGGCGACGCACGGCGCGCTTGATTTCGCGGGCGGTACGGTTGTACACATCAACGCCGCGGTTGCCGGACTGGTGGGTGCCTACATGATGGGCAAACGCGTTGGCTTTGGCAAAGAAGCGTTCAAACCGCATAATCTGCCGATGGTCTTCACCGGTACCGCTATTCTCTATGTTGGCTGGTTTGGCTTCAACGCCGGTTCAGCTAGCGCGGCGAACGAAATTGCCGGTCTGGCTTTCGTCAACACCGTAGTAGCAACGGCAGCGGCCATCCTGGCGTGGACCTTCGGTGAGTGGGCGACTCGCGGTAAACCGTCTCTGCTGGGCGCATGCTCCGGGGCCATTGCGGGCCTGGTCGGTATCACTCCAGCGTGTGGCTACATCGGTGTTGGCGCCTCTCTGATTGTGGGTATCGCGGCGGGCCTGGCGGGTCTGTGGGGCGTAACCGTGCTGAAACGTTGGTTGCGTGTTGACGATCCGTGCGATGTGTTCGGCGTACACGGCGTTTGCGGTATTGTCGGTTGTATCCTGACCGGTATCTTTGCTGCGGCCTCTCTGGGCGGCGTGGGTTATGCGGAAGGTGTGACCATGGGCCATCAGGTGCTGGTACAGCTGGAAAGTATTGCGCTCACTATCGTCTGGTCCGGTGTTGTTGCCTTTATTGGTTACAAAGTTGCCGATATGACCGTAGGTTTGCGCGTACCGGAAGACCAGGAACGCGAAGGTCTGGATGTGAACAGCCATGGCGAAAACGCCTACAATGCCTGATCAATAACGTATTTCCATGCACAACAGAGCCTCCCCAGGGAGGCTCTGTTTTTTTATGCGTTACGGTTACGTATCACGCCTTCCTGCACTGCCGATGCGACCAGCGTGCCATCCTGAGCGTAGAACTCACCGCGGACAAAACCCCGCGCGCTAGAGGCGGAGGTGCTTTCAACGCTGTAAAGCAGCCATTCGTTGATGTCGAACGGGCGATGGAACCACATTGAGTGATCGATAGTGGCAACCTGCATTCCTGGCTCCAGAAAACCGACGCCATGCGGCTGCAGCGCCACAGGCAGGAAGTTAAAGTCAGAAGCGTAGCCCAGCAGATACTGGTGAATACGGCGATCTTCCGGCACCGCCCCGTTGGCGCGGAGCCATACCTGGCGAGCTGGCTCTGCAACGTGGCCTTTCAGCGGGTTATGAAATTCAACCGGACGAATTTCCAGTGGTTTATCGCAGAGAAATTTATCTTTAACCTGCGGTGGCAAGAGGTGGGCCAGCTTACGGGCGATATCCGTTTCAGAGGGTAAGGTGTCCGGGGCGGGCACCGTGGGCATCGTTTTTTGATGTTCGTAGCCAGGTTCCGGGGCCTGAAAAGACGCGGTCATATAGAAAATAGGCTTGCCGTTCTGAATGGCCGCAACCCGGCGGGCGCTAAAGCTATTACCGTCGCGCAGGACTTCAACGTCATAGACGATAGGTTTCTGACTGTCCCCGGGACGCAGAAAGTAGCTGTGGAACGAGTGAACCAGACGTTCCGCCGGGACGGTCTCTTTGGCTGCATAGAGTGCCTGACCTACCACCTGGCCGCCAAAGACCTGGCGCAATCCCAGATCCTCGCTCTGCCCGCGGAATAGCCCTTCTTCAATTTTTTCCAGATTTAATAATCCCAGCAGATTGGTTAGTGCCTGACTCATAGTGACCCTCAATCAATGGTGGCTGCCGTGCGCAGCGCGTTATTGAGGCAAAGTATAACCTGGAATCGTAAGTGGTCCGATGGGTGCAAGAATCTGAATATGGGCTCATTTCCAGGAAGAGAACTGAGATCTGTGCCACACTTATTCACGATGCTCATGTCCTGTTCCTGATCCTGGCAGGATGTGCTCCTGTTATATAAGGGATAAAAAGGAGAAAAGAATGAAAATTGCCTATATGCTAAGCGCGTTAGCCGTGGCGGCGACGTTATCTGCCTGTGCGAATAATCACGGCAGCAATACAGCGAACCAGACGGCGGCACCCGATCCTTATGGCATTGCCTCTCTAAGCTCCTCGCAGCAACAACCTAATGTCTCAGGGACCATCAACATTCGACATCGCGTGGCATTACCGCCGGATGCTGTATTGACCGTGACCTTATCGGATGCGTCCCTGGCTGATGCGCCCGCGCGCGTCCTGTCGCAAAAAGCGGTCAGGACGGAAGGAAAGCAGGCGCCGTTTAACTTTGTATTGCCTTATAACCCGGCGGACATTAAGCCCAACGCACGCATTCTGTTAAGTGCCGCGATTACCGTTAATGGCCAGTTGATGTTTATCACTGATACGGTGCAGACAGTGATTAACCAGGGCGGTAATCGTGCCGATCTGCATTTGATACCGGTCCAGCAAACGGCGGTACCAATGGCTAATGACGCTGTGCCTGCCGCGCAATAATCACGACCATGCCCCTCTCCGGGGCATTTATTTACCTTTAATAAATCCAGCGATAGTGTTGCAGGTCGATATGGCCACTACCGGAAACCTGTACGCCCTCCGCCAACAGCGCCTGGCGTTGGCGCTGTAGATCGGGGCCGGTGAGGGAGATATCGCCATGACGGTTAACCACGCGATGCCAGGGAAGCGTGGACCCTTCCGGCAGCCGCTTTAACACACCTCCCACCTGGCGTGCCGCACGCGGCGAACCTGCCAGATGCGCAATATCGCCGTAGGTGGCAACGTAGCCTTCTGGAATCGAGGCCACTATCTGCCAGACCCGCTGGGGGAAAGTATCGTGAGAATTCATGCTACATCCTGTTGCCGGAAAGATGCAGAATAAGCGTTAGATGACCGCCTGTACAGATAGCGGATGAAGCCGCAGGCTTTTGGCCGCGCGATATCCTCAAGGCGTCTTTGCCTGTATCGGAGCGTACGGACAAAGGGTTTCTACAGTGTTCATTTCTCTCCTTTGTGCAATAAACCAGCAGCTAATCGGCGGTAGCTTGCAATTCACCGGGCCAGCAGGGATAATGCGCCAGCGCGTCAGGTCACTGGCGCTCTCAATGGGGGCCCTGTTGGTTCTCCCGCAACGCTACTCTGTTTACCAGGTCAGGTCCGGAAGGAAGCAGCCAGAGCAGACGACGTGTGTGCCGGGATGTAGCTGGCAGGGCCCCCACCCATTTGTGCTAACGACACCTCAATGGTTAAAACGCTTGTCTCTTTGCATTGATTGGCGAGTGATATGCCGTTTGTCTGTCGCCCGCAAATCAGCGTGATATTCGGGGTGTTCCCTTCTTATGCAGGTTAACGAATGCCTTTGTCTGTTTTTGGGTTAACGTGGTTAACAGACTCATAAGTCATACCCTTACTTTCGCTCCCAGTAGGGCGGTATTCCCACCTTTTCGACCATAAAATCGATAAAGGTTCGGACCTTACGTGGCAATATTCGCTTCTGCGGATAGAGTATCCAGATAGCGGTTTCAGCAGGGAACATACTAAATTCCCAGTCAGGAAAGACCCGTTGAATGTCGCCTTTTCTCTCTGCTTCATGGGACAACCAGTCCGGTAAAATGGCAATTCCCGCATGATTGCAGCAGGCATAAAGCATTGCGGTGCTGTCGCTGACGCTGAGACGATAATGTACAGGTATCCGTCGCCATGCGCCCGTTGAGCCGACTTTACGCGTAAACCACCCTGAACCATGCAGTCGCGAAAACATCACAGTAGCGATCTCTTCTTGCCTGTCGTTGTTGGTCCCGGGAGTTGCTGAAGGGGGGGGCTTTGCAATCCACTGTGGACTGGCCCAGGCTGAACGCGTTTGTGAGGCCAGCCTTCGGGCATGAATGGATGAGTCAGGCAATACGCCAATACGGATGCTTAAGTCGATACGGGATTCAATCAGATCTTGTATTTCATCATTGAAGCTGATATCCAGCGTAACGTTAGGGTGTAAGCGAAGAAACTCATCAACAAATGGCATAACATGCAATCGGCCAAATGTGCTGGGAACGCTAATGCGTAGCAGGCCGGAAGGGTGTTTATCCATCGCGGTCGTTAAATGACGCGCTTCTTCCCACTGTAGTAACAATTGTTGAGCATGTGAGTAGAAAAAATCCCCTGTTTCCGTCAACGTTAACCCACGAGTAGACCGGTTAAATAGCGTGACATGTAAGTACTCTTCTAAATCAGAAATATGGCGGGAAGCAGTTGATACTTCGATATTTAATGCTTTGGCCGCAGCACTAAAGCTTTTAAGGTCCGCGGCGCTGACAAAGGTTCTGATTGCAGCTAAATGGTTCATCGAATTTTACGTCTCTTTTATGATGAATGCCTGTTCAGTAACCCACTCATGGCGAAGGCGCTTAATAATCGACTTGACTTTATTGCTCATCATTTTTTTCGTCCGTGGCTGTCCTGATATTTATTGGCGTGACTGGCGATGTATAAAAAGGGCATTCCCTGAATGCGAGAAGCCGAATGATAAGAACGGATATTATTTTGCGGTTACCCGCCAGACAGTATTGCCAACATCATCGGCGATAATTAATGCGCCCTGATTGTCCTGTGCGAGCCCCACGGGTGCGCCAGACAGTTCTTTTTCATCTTCGGAGACAAAGCCACTAATAATACTTTCAGGTTTACCAACGGGCTTGCCTTCTTTAAATGCGATGAAACTGACGTTATAACCGTTAAGCGGCGAACGGTCCCGGCTACCGTGCTCACTGATGAATACGCCACCCTGGTATTTTTGCGGCAACATCCCGCCAGTATAAAACAACATGCCTAATGGCGCGACGTGGGAACTAAGGCGCCTTGTCTTTGACACAGGCAATAAAAAAACCATAAGGTTCGGGTTGAGAAAATTATAAAAGATGGTCGCAAGGATATTGCACCGTTTGGGAGCGTTATCACTCATTATTCATTCCTCGTCAGGGAGAGTGGGTACGAAGTGTGTTGATACTGTTTTTAGCCACATACATACGGGTGCATTGCAGCAGGGTAAATAACCCGATACGTTATTGGTTATTCATATTAAAAACGCGAAGTGATTATACATTTTGTTAACAGATTCGATATGTCAAAATATGGAAATCAGTTTTGCATAAATCGCCATACCTTATAATGTTACACTCCGTTATGGTGGTATTCACCTAATCCAGTTACATAGCGTTAATCAGGGTATAACCGGAAACACTACGGAATTACATTGATGTAAGCAGGAGAAAATGTCATGAACTTACCTGTTGTTGCCGTCCTTGGACTCGGTGCCATGGGGCATGCGTTTGCCAGTAATTTGCTAAAAAATGGGTTTACCGTCCACGGCTGGAACCGTTCGCCAGCGCGAGGTGAGGATTTGCTTGCCAGTGGGCTCATCCGTCATGCGACACCACAGCAGGCAGTCGAGTCTGCGGAAGTGATCCTTTCCGTCCTGACGAATGCAGAAGCGACGTTAAATGTGATCCAACAGATAGCACCCGCGTGTCAGGATGGGGCTATCTTTTGTCAAATGGGCACTATTGGCGTAGAGGAAACCAAAGAGGCGGCAAACCTGCTGGAATCACTACGTCCTTCCCTGACTTATCTCGACGCCCCCGTATCGGGTACTAAAAAACCGGCAGAAAATGCGCAAATTCTGGTGCTCGCCAGCGGCGCTCGTACGCGTTGTATGGCGGTTGAGTGCGTGTTTTCTGCGATTGCCCGGCGAACTCAATGGTTTGGAGGTGTAGGGAGTAGTCAAAAAATGAAGCTCGTCCTCAATACGTGGCTGATTATGATGATGCAGGGCGTTGCCGAGAGTACTTTACTGGCGGCAAAATTAGGTTTTACCCCTGCTGAGTTTTGGCAGGCGCTGGATGGTGGGCCACTGGCGGCACCGTATGTGAAAGCTAAACTGGAGATGATCGCGGAAAATCGTTTCCCACCGCAAATGCAGCTCAGTCATGCGCTGAAAGATGCGAATCTGGCACTTGATGCCGCAGGAGAAATCGAGCTCCCCATTCTGACAAAAATTGCCGATTGCTGGGACGATGCGGCAGATAATGGTTATTCAGACCTGGATCTGGCATCGATTTACCTCTGGCTTGCGAAACACTCTCACTTCGGCTCGCAAACTGCTTTATCACAAGAGGTATGACGGGAACAGTTATGATAAGACCGTTCAGGGGCCCCACGCATTTATGGGCAATCGCGGGTAGCGAATGACCAAAATAGCGATCGTTTCCCGGACGCCTGCATAGTTCAAAAGCTGTCAGGTCCCTGAACTTAGTGATGCCGCTATGGCCCAATATCCCCTTTGCCGGACGAATAACGCTCAGGATACTTTGGTAAATAATGCCTGGCGGTCGATAATGTCGCCATCCGTGCGAAACAGACCACCTCCGGTGTAGTGCAGGGTTTGCGGCCAAGTCGGCTGGGGGTTCACCCGCGCGGCGACCACTTCAAAAATAAAGAAATTGTAGCTATCGATCATCGCGTCATCGTACAAACGGCATTCGAAATTGCCGTGACATTCGGCAATGGACGGGGCGCTAACCCGCTCGCTTTTTTCCGCCGTCAGCCCAAATTCAGCGAACTTATCGATTCTGTCGCCGCTGCAGTTACCAATTCCCGCGACGATATCTGCCATCTGTGCGTCGGGTAAGTTGATCACGCACTCACCGCTCTGGCGGATCCGCTCATAGCTGAGGTTACCGGCTGAGATCATGCACCCTATCAATGACGGAGTGAACTCGAGAATAGTATGCCAGCCCAGCGTCATAATATTGTTTTTACCCTGCCAGTGGCTGCTGACGAGCACGACCGGGCCGGGTTCCAGCCAGTGACGCACATCATGCAGGGGCCAGGATTGCTTTTTCATCGCGCTATCTCCATGAGTAAGCCTGTTTAAAAGATAGCAAATCCAGAGGATTATCTGGTTACTTTCTGCGCGCTGCGCAACAGGGCGTTGACAGCGCTTTACGGCACGGCCTGCTCTGTTTGATACTGGGAAAACAAACCTTCAAATGCGATAACACGCATTTCGTTCAGGAATGAATAAGGATGAAGAAAAAAGAGTTTGTCACTCAGGATCTGTTAAGCAAAATTTATCAAAGCAGTGAATCCGGGCCGCGCAAACTCCCTCCCGAAAGACAGCTGGCGGAAGAGTATGGTGTCTCCCGTTTTACCATTCGTCAGGCGATTGAAAAGCTGGCCAGCATTGGCGTCGTGCGGGTTGTGCAAGGGTCTGGGATCTGGATTAACGAGCAGGCGCGCAACAATCCGCTGGTCTACAATTCTATCACTGAAAAACGCTTCGATCAGATCCGCTTTCGGCTGGTCAGTCTGCATAAAAAACGTCCCGATCGCGATGAACAACAGATCTTTGGACTGACGGATGACAGTTTTATCTGGCAATTCTGTCGGCTGCGCTTTGTGGATGAAGAGGCTGTGCAAATTGAAATATCGCGCATGCCTGCCGCGGATTTCGCCGATCTGAATCAGCAAATCATCGAGAGCTCATTGCAGCAGTATGTCCTGAGAAAGGGATATCAGATTTCGCACATGCTGACGACCTATCGTGCGGTTGCTGTCAGTCGTGAGCAGGCGGCGCTGCTGGGCTGCAAGAAAGGCAGCCCGGCTATGCACATCAGTAATCGCGGGATTCTGGAAGGGGGTAGAGTGTATGAAATCAGCGATATCATTGATATCCACTACACCTGTACCTATGTGATTCCGCATAACCGGGCAAACCTCGCCTTCCGCCGGGGCGAGGCCTGATTACGGTGTGTGGATTGCGCCATCCGGCAGACGGCTTTGCGTCCACTCGTGCGGGCGGTAAACGACCGGGTAGCGTGCGCCTTCCTCCGCATTGAACGTTACGCCGATGCCCGGCGTTTGCGGCGCATAGATAAAACCGTCTTTCGCCACCGGCGCGCCGGGAAAAACGTTGTTGGTTTCCACTGAACAGGGAATGTATTCCTGGATCGCCGCGTTATGCAGATGAATATTCAGATGCGTGTTAACCGCGACCCCAATGGGAGACATATCGCCAGGACCATGCCAGGCAAGGCGTACACCAAAGGCCTGGCACAGCACGGCCAGTTTTAGTGCCGGAGTGATGCCGCCGATTTGCGAAATATGGCAGCGAATAAAATCGATGCGCCTGTTTACCACCAGTTCATGCCATTCAGCCGGGTTATTAAAAAGCTCTCCCATCGCCAGCGGAACACAGCTTTGCTGACGCACTTGCTCAAGCCAGGCACTCTGCTGCGGCGGCAAAATATCTTCAATAAAATACGGCTGATAGGGCTCCAGCAGCTTCGCCAGTTGTATTGCCTGCTGCGGGAAGAGGCGTTCGTGTACATCATGCAAAATTTGCAGACCAGAACCATACTTTTCCCGTAGCGCCCTGAACATGGCGACGGTATTGTCCATATATTCTTGCTGATCGAACCAGGCGCCGGGCGTTGGGTTTTCCGGAGTATGCAGTTGCGTCGGTGTCCCGCCGTAAAAACCTAACTGACAGCGAACATGACGATAGCCTTGTTCGCGCAGGTGGTCTACGCGGGCAAAGAGCGCTTCCAGCGTTTCACCGCTGGCATGGCTGTAGGCGGCAATGGCATCCCGGGATTGCCCGCCAAGCAACTGATAAAGCGGCATGCCTGCCAGTTGGCCTTTAATATCCCACAGCGCCATATCCACGCCGGATATCGCATTATTTATCACCGGACCGTTTCGCCAGTAGGCGTTAACGTTCATCATCTGCCAGAGATCTTCGATATGATTCGCGTCGCGTCCGATCAACAGCGGTTTCAGATACTCATCAACCATGGTTTTGACCGCCAGCGGACGCTGCTGGAAGGTTGCGCAGCCGTGGCCAGTAAGACCTTTGTCGGTGCTAACCCGCACGGTAATCAGGTTATGTCTGTCCGGGCGAGTGATAAAGCATTCGATATTTTGAATGATGGTTGGCGTCACTGGGAGACTCCTTTACAGCGAAGTGATGTGCCGATAGGGGTATTATCATCTCCTTAATTTTGTACTGTGGTAAACCTTTTTTTAATAAAAATTTTGGTAAGTTATTTTTGTTTAATTTAATTAAAAACCATACCAATTTTATTTTTATCGGGTTTTTTATGGCTTATTAATGGTAATTTGTGATGGAGTTCATGTTTTATTGGTTTGTTTTGAATGTCGACTTTCTCTACCCTTTTGGGCAGATATTAAAACGACAATATTCCTGCAGGAGCATTTATGGGGACGCAAGAAGCCATTACTAATATTATTCGTCTGGTCGGCGGACAGGATAATATCAACAATGTCTGGCACTGTATGACGCGCTTACGCTTTGATCTGGTTGATGATAATAAAGTTGATCAACACGCGATTAAGGCACTACCGGGCGTGCTTGGCGCGCAACTGCAAAGCGATCAGTTTCAGATTGTTATCGGACCGAAGGTAAATAGCTGGTATGAGCAAATGCTGACGGTGCTGGGAAAAGCGCAGCAAAACGAGACGCCTATTCAACGGCGTAAAAGTCTGGTATCGCTGTTTATGGATACGGTTTCCGGGGTGTTTGGTCCCATCGTGCCAGCGATTGCCGGTGCCGGGATGATAAAGGGCCTGCTGGCCGGGTTGATTGCTCTGAATGTGGTCTCGGCGAAAAGCGATACCGTGGTGGTGATTGACCTGATAGCCAGTGGCGTTTTTTATTTTCTGCCATTTTTCCTCGCCGTATCGGCGGCGAAAATTTTCAAAACCAATGAATATCTGGCGGCGGCAGTGGCTGCCTGTTTGATGTATCCATCGCTGATCGATGCTGCAAAGGCGCTGGCGTCGCATCAGGAAGGGGCGGCGAGCGCCTTCTGGTTACTCAACGCGATACCGGTTTCGGTATTTAACTATGCCGCAAGCGTTATTCCGGTGATTTTCTCCATTCTGGCGTTGAGTTATATTCACCGCTGGGTGGACAGGATCATGCCGGACGTATTAAAGACGGTCTTCACGCCGACGCTGACGCTGTTTCTCGCGGCGCTGGCGGCACTGGTGGTTATCGGGCCGATTGGGATCTGGTTGGGTAAAGTGCTGGCCTTGTTTATTCAGGGGTTATTTGGTATTTCAGCCAGTTTTGCCGGGCTGGTTGTGGGGGCGATTCGGCCGATCGCTATTCTTACCGGTATGCATCACGCAATGACGCCCATTGCGTTGCAAAACTTTAGCGAGCAGGGCTATGACATGTTGATGCCGATGATGTTTATGGCGAATATGGCGATTGCCGGGTCGACGTTCGCTATCTGGCGGATAAGTAACAACCGTCAGGACAAAACGGTGACGCTATCGGCGGCAATCTCCGCACTGTTGGGCATTACGGAGCCTGCGTTGTTTGGCGTCCTGACGCGTTATAAAAAAGCGTTTATTGCCGCGACGGTAGCAAGCTCGCTGGCCTCTGCATTTATTGCTTTCTTCGGGGTTCGGCTGTATGGCTATATTTTGTCGAGTATCTTTAGCCTGCCAGCGTATATTGGCCCGTATTTTGTTTTTGCCCTCTCCGGCGTGGCGATCGCGCTGCTGCTTTCTTTCCTGTTAACCACTGTACTGGTAGGTAAAGACACAGTGGAGTAGCTTGACGCTGGTGCGCCTGTTGGCGCGCCAGACGAATGCTCGCTATCTCTTCACCTTCAGCCATCGTCAGTGAGTTATTGCCCTTTGCTGCACGGGGCGGCCTGTGATTTTGTTGGCTATTCCGACATGGCGCCTGTTTTAATATCGTTATGTATTTTTATGTAGGGAACAGCGTTGCGGTCATGCATGCTGTTTCTGTTCATGTGGACGTGTCTGGCGAAGAAAAGGCCACACAACGCCCGTGTCATAAATTTGAAATTTAAATGACATCTTATTGTCATCTTAATGTCATATATAACGTGCAGATTATTGATGGGGAAATGTTGTCGGGTATAAGCTAAAAATATATCTCTGGATTAGCATGTTAACTTCGTGTATTAATTCTATGATGATTTTATTTCACGGGAAGCGTGATTATGACCACAGTAGTTCTGAACGTAAAAATTGATAGCGAGTTAAAAGAAAAACTCCGTCAGTATGCGGAAGAAAATAACGAAAACTTAGGAGCGGCCACGGAAAAACTGCTGCAGTTAGCCTTTCAGGTAGCAGAATCAGCAGATGAACCGGCGGTTTCAGAAGAAGATATCGATAACCAGCATGTCGAAGAGGAAACCTCTCCGTTAACCCCTAAAGAAATCAAGGCACTACGCAAAATCCTGAAGAAGAAAAAATGAAACAACAACTCTCTACAGCCAGTAATTATAGCGAAGCCTGTGACATGCTCCGTTCCGGGTACGTTAAACACGTGCGTTTGAACTGGAATATTGGTAGTGATGAGTTCTTTCGCCTTGCCTCCGACTGGTGTGATACAGGGGCTAAAATTAAAAAGGATGGAGACGGCTTTATTATTTCGCTAAAGGGATTTCCAATCCCACGCCAGCATTAATGGAATTATCTCGCTTTTGTCATCGCACTGACATTTTTCGATGACAAGGTTGAAACGCAATTTTATAAAAACATCTCGCAAGTATCATCGATGATGATTTTTGACGGGCTGGCACCAGCCCGTCGATATTTTATTAGATGATTTTCCTGATGCGGAAATGTGTTTTCTGTTCTGTGAGGCTATGCCATATCGGCTGCAGGGTATTAAAAGCCCTGCGCAGCTCTTCGTCCGACAGCGTAAAAGGTAAACGCAAATAACGGTCAAAGGCGCCAGCCAGACCAAATCGGGTTCCTGTCCCAATGTGAATGCCGTGACTTTCCGCGCGCGCGGAGAAGATCGTTGCCAGCATCTCCGGCAATTCAACCCAAAACGAGAGCCCGCCCTCCGGCGGCGTGAAGCGCCAGTGAGGAAAATACTCCGCCATTAGCGCACCGCACATATCCCGGCGGGCTGCCAGCATGTTTCGTCGCAATGGCAACAGGGAATGCTCGTTTTCCAGTAGCCAGCAGCAGGCTAGCTGTTCCAGCAATGGCGTGCCGAGATCGAGAGCGTCGCGCGCCTGAATTAATGAGGCAATTGTTCGCGAAGAGGCGCGGATCCAGCCGATGCGCAGGCCGCCCCAAAAACTTTTCCCCGCAGAGCCGATAGTGATTATCGGTGCGTCGACATTGAACGTTGCCAGCGGCGGCGGCGGTGGCGCGTCATACCATAAATCAACCATTGTTTCGTCCACCACCAGCGTGGTGTGGGTTTGTGCGGCGATATTGGCTACCCGCTGACGGGTGATGCTGTCCATACAGCGACCTGTGGGGTTATGGAAGTCCGGCATCAGCCAGGCCAGCCGTGGCGACGTTTGCGCAATCGTTGCCGCTAAACCGTCGCAGTCCCAGCCCTGCTGCGGTAACGCAACGCCAACCGGGCGGCAGTGCGCCCCCTGAATCGCGCTAATGGCCATGGGGTAAGTTGGCGCATCCACCACGACGCGATCCCCTGGCCCGGTTAATAAACGCAGCGCCAGCGCGAATCCGCTGAGCGCTCCATTGACGATCATCACTTCATCGCTACGTGTCGGCAGGCCGCGTTGGTTATAGCGGCTGGCGATTGCGGCGCGCAGCTGCGGTAGCCCCTGTTGATCGTAACCGGTGTTCGCTAAATGCTGCGGCATGATTTTGAGGGCCTGGCGGTAGGCCTGATGAATCTCTGGCCCGGCGCTAAGCGCGGCGACGGCCAAATTGATGGATAACGGGGCCGGGTTTTCCGCTGTCGTCTCCATCGGTCGTTCCGGCAGGGCAATACGCGAACCGCTTCCCTGGCGGCTGTAAAGGTAGCCCTCTTCTCGTAGTTGTCCGAGCGCGCTGGCAACGGTGGTACGGCTGATATTCAGGGATGCCGCCAGTTCACGCTCGCCGGGCAGACGGGTTTCCAGCGGCAGACGGCCATCGAGGATCAGCAGGCGTAACGCTTCCGCCAGTTGACGCCAGAGCGGTGTACGAGAGTGAGATTCCTGCCAGTTGCCGAGCAGGCGTACCAGTGACTGAGAACCAAAGCGACGAGCAGACATAGCGATCCACTTTTTAAAAACTGGCCATTAATTATCAATCCATTTTTACTGATGATGTGGATGATCGCAATTGTCCTGAGGTGAAAAATGATCCGTCGTTTATTGCAGCTTTATATTGGTCTGGTTCTGTATGGCGTATCGACCGCGTTATTTGTGCATGCCAGCCTGGGGGCCGATCCGTGGGATGTGTTTCACCTTGGTATTGGCAAGCAGTTCCGTCTGGATTTCGGTACGGTCATGATTCTGACGGGGGCGGCAGTGCTGCTGCTGTGGATCCCGCTACGCCAAATGCCGGGGCTGGGAACGGTGAGCAATGTGATTGTGCTGGGGCTGGCAGCAAATGCCACTCTGGCGATGTTGCCGCCGCTGGAATCGCTGGTGGCACGCAGTCTGTTGCTGGTAGCGGCTATTGTGCTCAATGCGCTGGCGACGGGGATGTATATTGGCGCAGGTTTTGGCCCCGGGCCACGTGATGGCCTGATGACGGGCCTGCATGCGCGTACCGGCTGGTCGCTGCGCGGCATTCGTACGGTAATTGAAGTTTCCGTCCTGCTGATTGGCTGGCTGATGGGCGGTAATTTTGGCCCGGGAACCGTGCTTTATGCTTTAACGATTGGGCCGCTGATCCAACTGTGCCTGCCGTGGTTTCGCCAGCCCATAGCGGGTAAAGCGCTGGCAAAACCCGACGAGGCGATTTCCTGATTTTACGCTGTCAGCGGGTACAGAAGCTGACCTGTCGAATCTCCGGAAAACCTGTTGATGCCGGGAAGGCAACTACAGGTTATTCCAGCCATAAAACAGCATATATAAGCCCAGCGCCATAATCAGCGTGCCGGAAATCCATGGCGCTTTGTGGGACAGGGCGTTCAGACCGGGCCAGCGATTAGCGACATGCCTGAGACTCAGGGCGGCAATCGCTCCAGAGGCCACTAAGGTGAGCGCAAGCCCGACGCTAAAACTTAGCACCAGGGTGGCGCCCAGCGAGAATTTTTTCAGTTGCAGGCAGATAAGCAGAACGGTAATTGACGCCGGGCAGGGGATGAGCCCGCCCGTTAGCCCGAACAGCATAATCTGCCCGGTGGTGGCTCGCTGACTGTTAAAACGACGATTAATTTCTTCAGCGTGCGCGCGCTGGTGAGCATCCTGCTGGCGATCGGCGGCGATCAGCGGATGTTGATGAGTATGGGGATTGTGTCCATGCGGATGATCGTGATGATGGTGCTCATGCTCATGCTCATGCTCATGCTCATGCTCATGCTCATGCGAGTGAGATACCAGCCAGGTACGCCACAGCATCCAGCAGGAAATTAACACGATGAGTATCCCGGAGATCAACTGAAACCAGGGTTCTGATGTTTGCGCATTCCAGCCGCGGCCAAACCACAGCCCCGCCATTGCCACCAGCCAGACCACCGCCGTATGCGACACTGTCGCCGCTAAGCCCAGAAGTACAGCCTGTTTCAGCGTGCCGTGCACTGCCACAATAAATGCCGCCATCATGGTTTTCGAGTGTCCGGGCTCAAGGCCATGCAGCGCACCTAATAGAATCGCTCCGGGGATAAACAGCCAGGCATTGCCCTGTTGCAGCAGTAACGTGAAATCGTTCATATGGCGTTCCTTGACAAACGTGACTGTATACTACTCCCCCCCAGTACGCTAATACTACCCCCCAGTAGAAAAATACTCCGGGGGAGTAGGGCGTGTTATGCTGTTCTCATTGGATACTGTGTTGTCAGTGAAAATGACCTATTAATCAAACCGTGGATCGCGTCATGTCACATACCGTTCGTCACAAGAAGATGTTATTGACCAGATTGAAGAAAATTCAGGGGCAAAGCACCGCTCTGGAAAAAATGCTCAATCGGGAGCATGAGTGTGCAGAGGTTTTGCAGCAGCTGGCGGCGATTCGCGGCGCGGTTAACGGTATGATGCTGCAGGTCATCCAGGGGCATTTAACAGACCATGTGGTTAAAGAGCCGGAAGAAGGCCAGCGTGAAGCTGACCTTGACGTGGTGATGCAGGTGATAAAATCCTATCTGAAATAGCATCAGGTCCGGAGTTGTTCAGGGGCGTCGGATCCGACAACCCACGGGACGCACGGCGTCTTTGATCGCAAAGCCGTCTTCGGGGACGGCGCGCCCGACCAACGCGGAGCCGCTTGCGCCGTTTTTGGCTTTTTCCCTTCGGCGATGGTCGCCAGATTAAGTGCTTCCTTACCGTCGCTATGTATTGTGAATACGTGGCGCATATTCCTGTGCTCAAGCGCAGTCACGATAATCAGACACTGCGTTTAATGGGCATCAGGTGCGGCGATATCGGCGCTAATCCGTTGATCATTTTCGTCGAACACCATGCAGTAGCGATCGTCAAACGCAACGCTGATTTTCTGCCAGGGCTGGAAATGAACGTCGCCGGGCAACAGAACTTTGACGTTATCGTGGCCATAGCACTGGCCGAACAGATAGGTATTGTTGCCCAGTCTCTCAACGACTTCACATTGAAACTCGACAACGGTACCAATATTTACATCCGTTGAAAGGTGTTCAGGACGAATACCAAGCGTAACGGAAGCACCCGGTTGTAACGGTGATGTGGTGATATGGAGCGTCAGATGGTGGTCTTGCGCCATCTTCACGCTAAGTTGATCGGGTTGCCAGGCGGTCACCGTTGCGGGCAGGAAGTTCATTTTGGGCGAACCGATAAATCCGGCGACGAACTTATTCACCGGGTTGTAATACAGCGACATCGGTGAACCCGTCTGCTCTACTTTCCCGTAGTTCATCACGACGATTTTATCGGCCAGGGTCATCGCTTCGACCTGATCGTGGGTCACATAAACCATCGTGGTCTTGAGTTCATGATGGAGTTTGGCGATATGCAGACGCATTTCAACACGCAGTTCAGCATCAAGGTTGGAGAGCGGTTCGTCAAACATAAACACCCGCGGATTGCGCACAATGGCGCGACCAATTGCCACGCGTTGACGCTGGCCACCAGAAAGTTGTTTCGGTTTACGATCTAATAAATGAGAGAGTTGCAGCGTTTTTGCGACCATTTCAACCTGACGGCGAATGTCATCTTTTGGCACTTTGTTGACCTTCAGACCATAACCCATATTTTCCGCCACCGTCATATGCGGATAGAGCGCATAGGACTGGAATACCATGGCGACGCCGCGATGTGCCGGAACGACGTCATTCATCACCTCATCGCCAATCAGCACCTCACCGTCGCTGACCTCTTCCAGCCCGGCGATCATCCGCAGGAGAGTGGATTTACCACAGCCGGATGGGCCCACGAATACCGCAAATTCGCCATCTTCAATATCAAGGTTTATCTGATGCAGCGTCACTGTACTGCCGAACCGTTTAGTGACATTCCTCAGTCGTATATTGGACATCAACATTCCCCAGGTTAGTAGCCGTTGTTTGCCGTTGGGATTTGGACTGTAAACTGTTTTTTGTATAACGTATAACAACTCAGCCTGACGATGCTCAACGACACTAAAATCATGCACTGACTATAACTTCCAGATTTTTCGCGCCCTATATTGAAGTTTCATTTCTGTAATCATGATCACACAACTGGCAGCTTTTAGTGGTTTTATTGGTATTCAAAGCGTAGCGTATAACAAATCAAAGATAACGAGATTGTTGTTCATGAATCGCTATTTCTCAATTGATTAAGCGATTAACCGAAGTCACCACTTCACAATTAAAACCATTAAATTGTTATACCTTCACATGAGGTTGATAATGAAAAAGAACACTCTTGCTGCACTGATCCTTACTGCCCTGACTGCCGGGCAACTCGCGAGCGTGCAGGCGCACGCGGCCGGACAGCTAAACGTTTGGGAAGACATTAAAAAAGCCGATGGTATTAAAGCCGCGGTGAGCGATTTTGAAAAGCAGTTCAACGTCAAGGTTAACGTACAGGAGATGCCCTACGCCCAGCAGTTGGAAAAGCTGCGTCTTGATGGACCGGCAGGGATCGGGCCGGATGTGTTGGTGATCCCTAATGACCAGTTAGGTGGCGCGGTTGTCCAGGGGCTGCTGTCTCCTTTGACGATGGATAAAGCAAAGCAGGCGGCCTTTACGCCGGCATCAATCAACGCCTTCCGGATGGATAACGTGCTTTATGGCGTGCCGAAAGCGGTGGAAACCCTGGTACTGATTTATAACAAAGACCTGATCGACAAACCGCTGGATAGCCTGCAGGCGTGGTTCGACTATTCGAAAAAACAGCGTGATGCGGGCAAATACGGCCTGTTGGCGAAATTTGACCAGATCTACTACAGCTGGGGTGTTATCGCCCCAATGGGCGGTTATATCTTTGGCAAAAACGATAAGGGCGGTTTCAACCCGCAGGATATTGGCCTGAACAAGCCTGGCGCGGTGGAAGCGGTGACCTTCCTGAAAAAATTCTACACCGATAAGGTTTTCCCGGCAGGGATCCTCGGCGATAACGGGCTGAATGCCATCGACTCGCTGTTTACCGAGAAGAAAGCGGCGGCGGTCATCAATGGTCCGTGGGCTTTCCAGCCCTATGAAGCGGCAGGGATTAACTATGGCGTTGTTCCGCTGCCAATGCTGCCGGATGGCAAGCCAATGAGCTCCTTCCTCGGCGTGAAAGGCTATGTGGTGTCGACCTGGAGTAAAGATAAAGCGCTGGCGCAGAAGTTCATCGAATTTATCAACCAGCCGCAGTATGTGAAAGCGCGTTACATCGCCACGGGCGAAATCCCGCCGTTGAAATCGATGATCGACGATCCGGTGATTAAGAATGATGAAAAGGCCAGCGCGGTGGCGGTGCAGTCTGCGCGGGCAACGGCAATGCCGGGGATCCCGGAAATGGGTGAAGTCTGGGGGCCGGCCAATGCCGCGCTGGAGCTGAGCCTGACCGGTAAACAGGAGCCGAAGGCGGCGCTTGATAGCGCAGTGAAGCAGATCAAGATGCAAATCGAAGCGATGCAGGCCAGCAATCAGTAACCAGGTGATGTAACAGAACGGGAGGAGGGCCTCCCGTTTTTAGAAGGAGTGGTGTGTGATTATCAATCCCAGCGAAAATATTGCCGAGGCGCGTGGCGCGGGACGCCATGCGTGGTGCGGCCTGTTGCTGGCTATCGTGCCGGGCTTTGGACAGTTTTATCACCGCCAGTGGCTGAAGGGGATTGTCTTCCTGGCGCTGCTGAGCAGTTTTATGCGCATTTTTTATGATTTTCTCAGCGAAGGCCTGTGGGGGTTATACACCTTAGGTGAAGAGGTGCCGCGGGATAACTCTATTTTTCTGCTGGCGGAAGGGATCATCAGCGTACTGGTTATCGCCTTCGGTCTGCTTATCTATTTTCTCTCGCTGCGTGATGCGTGGGTAAATGGCAAAAAACGCGATGAAGGCCTGGCGCTGAATAGCGTACGTAAACAGTATCAAATGCTGCTTAGCGACGGTTTTCCTTATCTGATGATCACGCCTGGCTTTATTTTGCTGGTGTTTGTCGTCATTTTCCCGATTCTGTTCGGTTTCGCGATCGCGTTTACTAACTACAACCTTTATCACACGCCGCCAGCGAAGCTGGTGGACTGGGTGGGATTCAAAAATTTCATCAATATTTTTACCCTGTCCATCTGGCGCTCAACCTTCTTTGACGTGCTGCAATGGACGGTCGTATGGACGCTGCTGGCGACAACGTTGCAATGCACCGTCGGCGTGCTGCTGGCGATTCTGGTCAACCAGAAAGATCTGCGCTTTAAACCAATGATTCGCACGATTTTTATCCTGCCGTGGGCAGTGCCAGGGTTTGTCACGATTCTGGTTTTTGCCGGGATGTTCAACGATTCATTCGGGGTGATTAATAACGCGATATTGTCGTTCCTGGATATTAGTCCGAAGGCGTGGCTGACCGACCCGTTCTGGACCAGGACTGCGCTGATCATGATGCAGACCTGGCTTGGCTTCCCGTTTGTTTTCGCCATGACCACCGGCGTACTGCAGGCGATCCCGGACGATCTCTATGAAGCGGCCACCATGGATGGCGCCAGTGCATATACCCGCCTGCGGACCATTACGCTGCCGCTGGTGCTGTACTCCATTGCGCCGATCATCATCACGCAATACACCTTCAATTTTAACAACTTCAACATTATCTATCTGTTCAACAACGGCGGCCCGGCGGTGGCGGGGTCTAATGCCGGCGGCACGGATATTCTGGTGTCGTGGATCTACAAATTAACGATGTCGTCTTCGCAATACGCCATCGCGGCCACCATTACGATCCTGCTGTCGATTTTTGTCGTCGGTCTGGCGTTGTGGCAGTTCCGCGCCACTAAATCCTTTAAAAATGACGATATGGCGTAAGGGAAGCAACATGGCTAAAGCACCGAGTATTAAACGCGAAAAGTGGATTCGTCTGTCACTTACCTGGCTGGTGGTCATCCTGGTGTCGACGATCATTATTTATCCGCTGATCTGGACGGTAGGGGCGTCGCTGAACGCCGGGAATAGTTTGCTGAGCACATCAATAATCCCGGAAAACCTGTCGTTTCAGCATTATGAGGATTTGTTCAACGGTAATGTGAATTATCTGACCTGGTACTGGAATTCGATGAAGATCAGTTTCATGACCATGGTGCTGACGTTAATCAGCGTCAGTTTCACCGCCTATGCGTTCTCCCGCTTTCGTTTTAAAGGGCGACAGAATGGGCTGATGCTGTTTTTGCTATTGCAGATGATCCCGCAGTTCTCAGCGCTGATTGCGATCTTTGTTCTTTCGCAACTGCTGGGGCTGATCAACAGCCACCTGGCGCTGGTGCTGATCTACGTTGGCGGCATGATCCCGATGAATACCTGGCTAATGAAAGGTTATCTGGATGCGATCCCAAAAGATCTGGACGAGTCGGCGCGGATGGATGGCGCCAGCAGTTTTCGTATTTTTATCGAAATTATCATGCCGCTGTCGAAGCCGATTCTGGCGGTCGTTGCGCTGTTTTCGTTCACCGGCCCGCTGGGGGATTTCATTCTCTCCAGCACCATCCTGCGTACGCCGGATAAGTACACGCTGCCGATTGGCCTGTATAACCTGGTCGCGCAGAAGATGGGGGCCAGCTATACCACCTACGCGGCGGGAGCGGTGCTGATTGCTGTCCCGGTCGCGATTTTGTATCTGGCGCTCCAAAAATACTTTGTTTCCGGTCTGACCTCCGGTAGTACAAAAGGATAATCCCATGAAAAAATTCCCTCCCGTATGGTTTGCTGTTGCTCTGGCATGCTCATTTTCCGCCACTACGCTTGCGGAAGAGACGCTGCAAACCAGGCCGTTTAGCAACATGCCTGCCGATTTTATTAAAGGCGCGGATATCTCCACGCTGCTGGATGCTGAAAAATACGGCGCAAAGTTCTTTAACCACAATAATCAGCCTGAAGACCCGATCGCGATTCTGAAGGCTGATGGTGTGAATTATGTTCGCCTGCGGTTGTGGGTTGATCCTAAAGATGCTCAGGGCCAGCGTTATGGCGGCGGGGATAACGATCTGGCGACGACGCTGGCGCTGGCGAAGCGCGCAAAAGCCCAGGGGATGAAGTTGCTGCTCGATTTTCACTACAGTGATTTCTGGACCGATCCAGGCAAACAGTTCAAACCGAAAGCCTGGGAAAAAATGGATTATCCACAGCTGAAAACCGCGATCCACGACTATACCCGTGACACGATCGCGCGCTTTAAGCAGGAGGGCGTACTGCCGGATATGGTGCAGATCGGCAACGAAATCAATGGCGGCATACTGTGGCCGGAAGGAAAAAGCTGGGGGCAGGGCGGCGGTGAGTTCGATCGTCTGGCAGGGCTGCTTAATGCCGCTATCAGCGGCCTGAAGGAAAATCTTACTCACGGTGAGAAGGTAAAAATCATGCTCCATCTGGCCGAAGGGACCAAAAATGACACCTTCCGCTGGTGGTTTGATGAAATCAGCAAACGCAATGTGCCTTATGACATTATCGGCCTGTCGATGTACACCTACTGGAATGGTCCGATTAGCGCGCTGAAAGCCAATATGGATGATATCAGTCAGCGCTATCATAAAGACGTGATTGTTGTCGAAGCCGCGTATGCTTATACCCTGAAGAACTGCGATAACGCCGAAAACAGTTTTCAGGCAAAAGAGGAAAAGGCCGGGGGTTACCCTGCTACCGTCCAGGGGCAATACAATTATATTCATGACTTAATGCAGGCGGTAGCTGATGTTCCGGATCATCGGGGCAAAGGTATTTTTTATTGGGAGCCGACGTGGATTGCCGTACCGGGAAATACCTGGGCGACGCCTGCCGGTATGAAATATATCCACGATGAGTGGAAAGAGGGTAATGCGCGGGAAAATCAGGCGCTATTTGATTGCCAGGGAAAAGCATTGCCATCATTGAAAGTGTTTAATTAATTATTCAGCTTTATATTTCAGGATGTTTATTATGAAGAAATTTTCGCCTTTGAGCCCGAAGGTCAATGCGCTATTGCATGGCGCCGACTATAATCCGGAGCAGTGGGAGAACTACCCCGATATTATTGATAAAGATATTGCCATGATGCAGCAGGCAAAATGTAATGTCATGTCGGTGGGAATATTTAGCTGGGCGAAACTGGAACCTCAGGAAGGCGTATTTGAATTTGGCTGGCTGGATAATATTCTTGATAAATTGTATGCCGCTGGCATTCATGTGTTTCTCGCCACCCCAAGCGGTGCGCGCCCGGCGTGGATGTCGCAAAAGTACCCTCAGGTGCTGCGCGTAGGCCGCGATCGCGTACCCGCGCTGCATGGCGGACGTCATAATCACTGTATGTCATCGCCGGTTTATCGCGAGAAAACCTTGAAAATCAATACGCTGCTGGCAGAGCGTTATTCTCATCATCCGGCGGTACTGGGCTGGCATATTTCCAACGAATATGGCGGCGAGTGCCACTGTGATCTGTGCCAGCAGCGATTCCGCGACTGGCTGCAAGCGCGCTACAAAACGCTGGATAACCTCAATCATGCCTGGTGGAGCACTTTCTGGAGCCATACTTATAGCGACTGGTCGCAGATTGAATCTCCGGCTCCGCAGGGGGAGATCTCAATTCATGGCCTCAACCTTGACTGGCATCGTTTCAATACCGCGCAGGTGACTGACTTCTGTCGTCATGAAATCGCCCCGCTGAAAGCGGCGAATGCCGACCTGCCGGTCACAACCAACTTCATGGAGTATTTCTACGATTACGACTACTGGCAACTGGCGCAGACGCTGGACTTTATCTCATGGGACAGTTATCCCATGTGGCACCGTGATAAAGACGAAACCACGCTGGCCTGCTACACCGCCATGTATCACGACATGATGCGCAGCCTGAAAGGGGGGAAACCTTTTGTATTGATGGAATCCACGCCGAGCACGACCAACTGGCAGCCGACCAGTAAGCTGAAGAAGCCGGGAATGCATATTCTCTCTTCCCTGCAGGCGGTGGCGCACGGCGCGGATTCAGTGCAGTATTTTCAGTGGCGCAAGAGTCGCGGTTCGGTGGAGAAGTTTCATGGTGCGGTTATCGACCATGTCGGCCATCTGGACACGCGCGTGGGCCGTGAAGTCACTAAACTCGGTGATATGTTAAGCAAGCTCCAGGGCGTGGTGGGGTGCAGAACAGAGGCTAAAGTCGCGATTATTTTCGACCAGCAAAACCGCTGGGCGCTGGATGATGCGCAGGGGCCGCGTAATCTCGGCATGGAGTATGAAAATACCGTCAACGAGCACTACCGTCCGTTCTGGGAACAGGGTATCGCGGTTGATATTATCGATGCTGACGTTGATCTGAGCGCTTATCAACTGGTCATTGCGCCGATGTTATATATGGTTCGCGACGGCTTTGCCGAACGTGCCGAGGCGTTTGTGGCTAACGGCGGCCATTTAGTGACAACATACTGGACGGGGATTGTTAACGAATCGGACCTGTGCCATCTCGGTGGTTTCCCTGGCCCGCTACGTAAATTGCTGGGTATCTGGGCGGAGGAGATCGACTGTCTGAATGATGGTGAACGTAATCTTGTGCAGGGCCTGGCTGGCAATGAAGGCGGATTGCAGGGACCGTATCAGGTACGCCATCTGTGTGAACTGATTCATACCGAAACGGCGCAACCGCTGGCGACCTACCGCGATGATTTTTACGCAGGAAGACCGGCGGTCACCGTGAACCACTTCGGCAAGGGCAAGGCCTGGCATGTGGCTTCGCGCAACGATCTGGCCTTCCAGCGGGATCTCTTTGCCACTCTCAGCGAAGAACTGGCGCTGCCGCGTGCGGTTGAAGTCGAATTCCCGCCAGGCGTGGTGGCGACCGCGCGTACCGATGGTGAAACCACGTACGTATTCCTGCAAAACTTCAGCGCACAGCAGCATAGCGTAACCCTGCCGCAGGGCTATCAGGATAGTCTTACCGCGACGGCGCTGAATGGGCCGTTAACGTTAAATGCATGGGATTGTCGTGTCCTTAGCCGTAACGCGTAATTTTTCTTTACCCGCGCCTGCCCCTGAGAGCAGGCGTTTTTTTATCTGTCTGTCAGGAGTCTGTTATGGTGAGTTTGAAATCCTTTCTGAATTATTTTTCTCAACCCCGTAAGATGGAACCGTTGAGTCATGCGGAACAACAACAGATTGAAAATTTAATTCAGGCCTTTGGCGGTGAGAGCAACATTATTAATGTTGATGCCTGTATTACCCGTTTACGGGTTACGGTAAATAATCTGGCGGTTATTGATTCCCGGTCTTTGCAGCAGCAGGGGGCGCTTGGTGTAATTATTCTTGGGCAACAGGTACATGCTATATTCGGGAAGCAGTCTGATGCCTTGCGACAATTACTTGATGAACACTTTGCCAGCCGTAAATAAAAAATGGGATAACCCAATAATGGGTTATCCCGAAAATATAGCAAGCATTCAATGGCAATAATGATTACCGGAGGGTAATTAACGACCTTACAGTGAGAGATAAAACAGATTTAAATATCATTACCACCAGGCTTCTACCTGGACACCAAAGTTCCACGTATTGTTGGCTGTTTGATCTTCGAACGGCTTACCATTCTCAGAATCATTCAGCCAGGATGCGAAAATACGCAGTTCCGGGCGTGACATAAAGTCTGGACCATCCGCCAGACCCAGTGCAATGGTGTATTTTTCACCTGCCTGTTTGTAATCGGTATTGTTCTTGTAGCTATCTTTCTGGTAAAAACCGCCCACTTCGCCAATCAGACGCACGTAGTCGGTGAACTGATATTGCCCGCGAGCCACCAGCGAGATCATACGCGTTTTATCCGTGTACTCAGTAATGTTATCCGCCGATCCCCAGGTCAGTACATGGTTAACGGAGAATTTGTCGGTAATCGGGATTAAACCCGTATTGATCACGCGATAGCCGGTGGCGTCATTAACGTAGTGCCACATGTCATACCAGCCGCCGCCCTGGGAGACCATGTTTTGCGCCAGCCCTTTATTCGCATACTGCAACACCGTCTTGTTGTAGCCGCCCAGCATATCCTGACTGATTTCACCGGTCAGCATAACGCCATTTTCAGCATCATATAGCCCGCCGTAGGTGTCTTGCTTCTTGGTGGTGTTCGGCATCGCATAATCGATACCAAATTCTGTCCATGAACCGGACCAGGGCTTCCAGCCTGCGTAGCGTAGATCGAGGTAATTAATGTTGACGTTGCTGTCGCCATCGACGCGATAGTCAACGTCGTTGGCGTCTCCGCGGATCCAGGCAAATGAGACGGCGCCTGGGCCGAATGTGTAATTTTCAATCCCCGCGCCGGAACCGGAAATGTTCCAGTATTTGGTGTCGATGATGTGGAGATCGTGGCGCTGATAGTAGCGTTTACCGCCCCAAATGACGGCATTCGGATCGCCGGGAATCAGGCCTTTGATTTGCAGGTTCAACTGACGTAGGCCGAACTGCGCATCATCATCCAGCGTTGTTTCGTTATCGTTAGAGCCATCAGACACCATGCTGACCATGCTGTCGAGATAAAAACTGACGTCGTCTTTTTTGTAAACTTCTGAACCTAACTCCAGCTCGCCATAGGTATCGGATTCATTACCCAGACGTCCCAGTTTATTTTTTTGCCATTCGGCTTCACTTCCGTCACCGGAGACCCCAACTCCGGCGCGCAGATAACCATGAAAATCGATACCCGGGACTGTAGCGGAAGCGGCAAACACGGATGGTGAAATCAGCGCAGCGGCCAACGCAACGGAGAGTGTGCGTAGCGTAGTGTTCATGTCATTCCTCTTATTTTTTTGTATTACGTTCACATAACCAGTGTCATAAAAGTCCTAAATCAGAGTCCAGGCAAATGAATGATCTCTATAGTGTGATTAACTGCAAATAAATAAGCGGGTTTTGTTACGGGTAGTGAGTCTATTCACATTTTGTTGTATTGTGAACGTCATACTTTTTGTGAGAATTGTTGTTCAGGAAGTGCTGCAATGGGCGTTTTTTAAAATTGCCCCTGTTACAATCCAGGGATAACAATATAAGGAACCGGACCATGAAGTCTAAAAGCGCGACCTTAGAAGATGTTGCCCGCCATGCGGGTGTCTCCTATCAGACCGTGTCCAGGGTACTCAATAAGTCTGCTAATGTATCCAAAGCCACGCGCAGTAAGGTAGAGAAATCCATTAAAGAATTGCGGTATGTCCCTAATCGTCTGGCACAACAACTGGTCGGTAAGCGGAGTCATACCGTGGGTCTGGTGACGACTTCCCTTGCATTGCATGCGCCGTCCCAGGTTGCTGCGGCGGTGAAACGCTATGCGAATATGGAAGGGTATCAGGTGCTTATTTCAATGATCGATGAGAGCGTCAACCAAAGTATTCAGGATTCGATCAATGAACTGAAGTCCCAGCGGGTAGATAAGGTTATCATCAATGTGCCGCTTGAGACTGAAAAAGCACAGAAAATTGCGGTTGATAACGATGATATCGTCTGTCTTTTTTTGGATGTTGATCCCTATAGTTCTGTGTTTAACGTTTCGTTTAATCCGGCTGATGGTACCCGGGCCAGCGTCAAATACCTGTATGAAATGGGTCATCGGGAGATCGCCGTACTGGCCGGGCCTGAAAGCTCGGTATCGGCAAGATTACGTTTGAAAAGCTGGATAGAGACGCTGGAAAGTTATGGGCTACAGCCAGTAACGGTGATTCGCGGTAACTGGGATGCGCAGAGTGGTTATGCGGGGGCGCTACAAATGCTGCGTGAAACGCCAAACTTTACTGCGGTTCTGGTGGGCAATGACCAGATGGCGCTTGGCGTGCTGAGCGCGTTTCATCAGCATCAGGTACCGATCCCGGGAGAAAAGTCAGTCATTGGTTACGATGATACTTATGAAAGCTCTTTCTTTTATCCGGCGCTAACAACCGTATCGTTGGATCTTGATCTGCAGGGAAAAGAAGCCGTGCGTCGCATCCTTGATAGCGGCGATAACGAGACATCCCATACATCTTCTATTCTCCCGGCTCGTCTGGTGGTACGCCACTCTAGCGGGCCTAAAACGGAATCTGGTAAAAACCTGCAGTCTATTGCCGAGCAGCTACGGGTGCTGGCGCATCAGTTAAATCCTTAATCCGGAGAAGGGTGGCCAGTGCCGCCGCCTCTCTATTACCCACGGAGTTGTCATGGTTGATCTTTGTATCGGTCTGGCGTATTTTATTGTTATGTTATAACATATTATTGAGGCCATGATGAAACCCAATATTCATCCGCACTACCGCACGGTGGTCTTTCATGACACCAGCGCCAACGAGTATTTTAAAGTCGGTTCAACGATTAAAACTGAACGTGAGATTGAACTGGAAGGCGTCACGTATCCCTATGTAACAATTGATGTGTCGTCCAAATCGCATCCTTATTACACCGGCAAACAGAAAACGTTCAACAATGAAGGCAGTACCGCGCGCTTCCGCCAGCGTTTCGGTGGCTTTCTTGATGCGAAAAGGAGCAAATAATGCAGGTACTTAATTCCTTACGCAGCGCTAAACAGCGCCACCCGGATTGCCAGATCGTTAAGCGCAAAGGGCGGCTGTACGTGATTTGCAAAAGTAATCCCCGCTTTAAGGCCGTGCAGGGACGTAAAAAAAGACGTTAACGGAAACTTTCCAGTCTGCGTAACTGTTGGCCGTCGGCGCTGAAATTGTCGGCGGCCAGCCATTGCCGTATCGCTTTATCAATTCGCGGCCACTCGCTATCGATAATGGAAAACCAGTCGGTATCGCGATTGTGGCCTTTTACCACCAGCGCCTGCCGAAAGCGCCCCTCGTACTGAAATCCCAGCCGCAGCGCCGTCCGACGAGAAGGCTCGTTCAGGCTATTACATTTCCACTCGTAGCGGCGATAGCCGAGAGTTTCAAACACGTAACGCATCAGCAGCCACTGGGCTTCGGTTGCCATTGCCGTGCTATGGCGAAGCGGCTGAGGTCGTCGCGCAATACTCTCGACAGCGCCCTGGAGCAACCGAAGGATATCTGCGGCATAGCCATCAGGAAACGTATGTTGCAGCGCTGAAATCACTGGGAAAGGATAACGAGGAAGAGCTGATTGTCGTGCTCTCTGAGCGTTTGCAGACATGATAGACAGGCACGCATCATGACTCGCCAACGTTACACTTTACGCCGGGTGTGCCTGCGGTGAATTATTTCCCGCTTTTTATCTGGCGTCGGCTCCTTGACAAGTTATTGCGTGAAGAGGGGGGCGTATTGTTGGGCTCTGGCGACACGCAAGGAGAACCGGAGGCTATGGCAGGCGATTGCCCGTCATCTGGCAGCGTTAAGCCGTTTTTATCTTGACGCGAAAAACGCCAGAAGCGGCTTGGTTTTGGGCTACGGTAATACGTCCGCCGCGCATTTTATTCCGGCGTTGCGGACGCTGAATCGTCTTATTGGGCCGTTCCGTCGCGGGTAAGAGAAAATACATCGTAGAATGAAAGCTCACCTTTGGTATCAATCATTTTCCGCAACTGCGTTTTTTGTTTATCGGCGACGCGGGGGGATTGCAGGATACGCTCGATCAGCTGGTTGGGAACAAATCGGGTGTTGTACCATTCGCCGTTGTAGCAAACGCGAAAGTCCAGTACATCAATATCCTCGTAGCGATAGCGGGGATAGACATCAAAGAAGAAAAAACCGTTTAGCAGAACGAACAGGACGATAAGCAGCCACACTGAGTCTACCAGCGTTTCTGAACGCATCATCACAACGAGTGTGGCCAGGAAAGCCGCGTACATGGCAACAAACAGCCACGGGTGATGACGAATAAAGCTAATACTAAAACGCGGACGGTTGTCGCGTTTCTCCTTTATATTAAGCTCATCAATGGTGTTCTTCAGCAGTTGCTGTATTTCTGTCATCTTATTCCTCAAATTCTGCTATACCCAGTCACACTGCAAGTTGCATATGCGTTGGCCGCGGATGGCGCAGCCCATCCATGTGCCCTGGTCTGGCCCAGCCTGAGGTTATTTTATGTTGCGCAAAACACAGGGGAAAGTAACAGATTGGTTGTAGAAAAGCATAACAGTTACCGTCGACTGCGGCGGGGAGCGTCATTTTTCTGAGGAACGCGCGTCGTTATCATCGTTGCGGACTATCAATAAATGCGCTCCGCATCGTCTCGCCGGGCCTGTTTCCCTTAACATTTCTTCTTCGGGGGCTGAATCACTGTAATGTACCACAAGACACCTGGCAGGCAGGCGAAAGGCTCGCAGCAAAACACCCCAGCGAGATGGCTCTCACCGACGATCATCTGATGTTCATTTCACGGCGGCTGCTTTATTTATGGATTGCGTATGCCGCCACAGCACATAATGAAACCGGTTTCATTACCGGAGTTGGCTAACATATATGAATGACTCCACATTTATTATCTGTATCAGGGGATGATGTTTACGGTAAAGGTCATTCAACTTTCATTCGAAATGCACTAGCGGATAAATTTCCAGACTGAAGGAGGAATTTTGTCGTACAGCTTATTCATCGTCAACTCAGCAAGGCGATGGTCGGCCGCTGAGTAAAATACCGCCAGTTCATTATCGGAAAGTTCATATTTATTTTTTTCAATTACACGCTCCAGCGTATCAATTGTCTGACAGCGTCGTAAACGCATCAAATAGTCTATTTTGGTTAATGTTTTAGTGGACATAAATTCACCCTTTAATTGTAATAATGCTAACAAGAAAGACTGACCGGGTTTTCCCGGCAGGCGTTCACAAAGCTACGGAATAACCGGTTTCCCGATTTACGCCATTTCTGTAGATCGGCCGTGTTAATGCCGTAGTTGCTGAACAGGACGAAAGTATCATCCAGGTATTCGTCAAGCTGGGTTACCAGTTTATTCTCTTCAGCGTACTTAATTTTATAATTAAGTGCGAACGCGGCAATGTGCTCGATCAAGTCATTTAGTTGAAGATTGATAGCCGAAGTCGGATCATTAAGCCAACCGTGGTTACTTTCTTCCAGGTTTGCAAGACAATCATGATACAGGGTTTCACAGAGAAATCTAAGTTGTGCAATATCATGCCTTTTTGGCGAGTATTCGTCCATAACGCATCCCCTTTTAAGTGGTTTAAACGACGACTATCAACACCGTTGTGGGATGAACACGACTAACAGACCTGACACATACATTGTAATCTTACTTTTTAATTATAATCCACTCCTAAAAACATTTCATCGTGCTATTACGAAAAATTACAATTATCATTTATCACGGCACCCGGATTTTTATTATATCGTGACATTAACCTGGGCGGAAAGGGAAGACTGAGCTTATATTTCATCAGGTTAGCCGGCAGTTTTCAATGTTATTGAGGGATGCCCGCGTTGTAGTTTATCTATTTTTTAAGAAAAGTACCGATGAATTTTCATCAAACTCAACTGTTCGTATGAAGCGGATGGTTTTGCATGGCAGAGACGCGATTCAGGTTCTCTGTATCAGGCCGCAGGGTTCTGCGTACGGCATAAATGCCTTTCTGGTCATAGGATTATCTTTTGGATGTGCTCTCTGGCACCAGCGTCTGGCATTACGATCCCTGAAGGCATAAACAGCGACCGTCATTGGGGAACCGTGTAACGATTATAGCCTTGCTATGCAGATCAAAACGCCGCGTTTTTTATGTTTAAGCTCTGGCCGTCTCTTCACCCGATATTCTCAGTATCAATGAATGAGAATATTCCTGGTGAGTATAGAGAGAGCGATATTGGAGAAAAATGACATATATGTGCGTTTAATGCCGGTGGCTTAAGTGTTGTCTGGGCGTTATGTGGCTTATCCCGGGGACTCACCTTACAGGGCCGTTGCAGGCAGTGTTGAAATCTGTTACTGAGCGGTTTGTCATTTGAATCACTGGGAACTCAATAAGGCTATCTTACTTGCTGCATGATCCGGTCTTCAGGGCTACTACGTAAGCGCTGTTTAAAACGGTTAGCCGTTTTGTCCTGAAACTTGAATTATTTAAGGTATAAACCGTATAACATATAATTAAATATTATATATTGTTTTTTTTAAATAAATAGTGGCAATGTGTGCGCTTTAAAAGGGCAGCAAAAAAAAGGGCTGCGGATGCAGCCCTTAGCGTAAGATTAATGATGTTCAATCGTATGATTGTGCTCAATATCTTCACTTTTTTTGCTAAAGCGGCGACGAACCACCACGAAGAATACCGGCACGAAGAAAATGGCCAGAACCGTCGCGGTCACCATCCCACCCATGACGCCAGTACCAACGGCATTCTGCGCACCGGAGCCTGCACCGGAACTGATAACCAGAGGCATGACCCCCAGGATAAACGCCAGAGAGGTCATCAGGATTGGGCGCAGACGCATACGCACCGCTTCCAGCGTCGCTTCAATCAGGCCTTTGCCCTCTTTATCCATCAGGTCTTTGGCGAATTCAACAATCAGGATCGCATTCTTCGCCGACAGCCCAATGGTAGTGAGCAGACCTACCTGGAAGTAAACATCGTTAGTCAATCCGCGCGAGCTTGCGGCCAGCAGCGCACCGACAACCCCTAACGGCACAACCAGCATAACCGAGAATGGAATAGACCAGCTTTCGTACAGCGCCGCCAGACACAAGAAGACGACAATCAGTGAGATCGCGTACAGTGCAGGCGCCTGGTTACCTGACAAACGTTCCTGATAGGACATACCGGTCCAGTCATAGCCGATACCAGCAGGCAGTTTACTTGCCAGTTCTTCCATCATATTCATCGCTTCACCGGTACTCTTACCGGGCGCCGCCTGGCCGAGGATTTCCATTGAAGGAAGACCGTTATAGCGTTCCAGACGCGGTGAGCCGTACTCCCAGTGAGAGGTTGAGAAGGCGGAGAAGGGGACCATTTGCCCGTCGCTGCCGCGTACGTACCAGTCACCGAGATCCTCCGGCAGCATGCGATATTTGGCTTCCGACATGACGTAAACTTTTTTCACACGACCGCGGTCGATGAAATCGTTGACGTAGCTACCGCCCCATGCAGCGCCCAGCGTTGTGTTAATATCGCTGATAGAAACACCCAGCGCCTGCGCTTTTTCCTGGTCGATATCGATCTTGAATTGCGGGGTATCTTCCATACCGTTCGGACGCACCCCGGTCAATACATCAGGATGCTGAGCGACCATACCAAACAGCTGATTACGCGCCTGGGTCAGTTTTTCATGTCCCAGACCGGCCTGGTCAATTAACTCGAAGTCAAAACCTGTTGCGGTACCCAGTTCGACGATTGCAGGCAGGTTAAAGGCGAACACCATCGCGTCTTTAATCTGCGAGAAGTAGCCCATGGCGCGGGCAGTAATCGCATCAACCTTGTTCTCTTTACCTGGTCGCTGGCTCCAGTCCTTCAACGAGACGAAGACAATACCGGTGTTTTGCCCACGGCCTGCGAAACCAAAGCCGTTAACGGCGAATACAGATTTAACGTTGTTTTTCTCTTTGGTGAGATAGTAGTTGGTCATCTCATCGAGAACTTTCTGCGTCCGCTCCTGGGTCGCACCGGCGGGTAACTGCGCCATGCTCAGAAAGACCCCCTGATCTTCATCTGGCAGGAACGAGCTGGGCAGACGAACAAACAGCCAGGCCATCCCGACAACGATGATCAGATACAGCACCAGATAACGACCGGTACTACGCAGGATATTGCCTACGCTATCGGTGTAATGGTGTGTACTCTTCTCGAACATGTTGTTGAACCAGCCAAAGAAACCTTTGGTTGCGCCGTGGCTGCCTTTCGCGACCGGCTTAAGCATGGTCGCGCACAGGGCCGGGGTCAGGATCAACGCGACCAGCACTGACAGCGCCATTGCGGAAACAATGGTGATGGAGAACTGACGATAGATAGCGCCGGTAGAACCGCCGAAGAAGGCCATCGGGATAAATACCGCGGACAACACCATCGCAATACCCACCAGCGCGCCCTGAATCTGTCCCATCGATCTTCGCGTGGCTTCTTTTGGCGGCAATCCCTCTTCGGACATGACACGCTCGACGTTCTCTACTACCACGATGGCGTCATCCACCAACAGGCCGATGGCGAGCACCATCGCGAACATCGTTAACGTGTTTATCGAGTAGCCGAATACCGAAAGCACGGCAAATGTCCCTAACAGCACCACCGGCACGGCGATGGTCGGAATTAACGTCGCGCGGAAGTTTTGCAGGAACAAGTACATGACCAGGAACACGAGAATGATGGCTTCTGCCAGTGTTTTCACCACTTCGTTAATTGAGATTTTCACGAATGGCGTGGTGTCATACGGGTAGACGATCTTCAGCCCTGAGGGGAAGAACGGTTCCATCTTTTTCAACTGTGCCCGAATAGCGCTGGCGGTATCCAGCGCGTTCGCGCCGGTCGCCAGTTTGATCCCCAGACCTGACGCTGGCTGGCCGTTGAATTTCGCAATGACGTCATAGCTTTCACCGCCCAGTTCAATTTTGGCGACATCACGCAGGCGAACCTGAGAACCATCCTGGTTGACTTTGAGCAGAATTTTACCGAACTCTTCCGTTGAGGTCAGACGCGTTTGCGCGATGATGGAGGCGTTCAATTGCTGGCCTTTCACTGGCGGCGTACCGCCAAGTTGGCCGGCGGCGACCTGAGCGTTTTGCGCGGTGATCGCGCTAATGACATCCACCGGGGTAAGCTGGAAGTTGTTCAGCTTGATGGGGTCCATCCAGATACGCATCGCGTACTGTGAACCAAACAGTTGCACGTCACCCACCCCTGGCGTACGGCTGATCGCGTCTTTCATGTTCGCCGCAACATAGTCAGAGATATCTTCCTGGGTCATGGTGCCGTTGGTGTTAATGACGCCCACGACCATCAGGAAGGAACTGGATGACTTCTCAACGCTAACCCCCTGCTGTTGAACTTCCTGAGGCAGCAGCGGCATAGCCAGTTGCAGTTTGTTCTGCACCTGCACCTGGGCGATATCGGCATTCGTCCCGGACTCGAATGTCAGAGTGATTTGCACGGTACCTGTGGAGTCACTGTTTGAGGACATGTACATCAGGTTATCGATACCGTTCATGTTCTGCTCGATAACCTGCGTTACCGTATCCTGTACGGTTTTCGCATCTGCGCCAGGGTAGGTCGCGGAGATCGTCACTGCCGGCGGCGCAATCGTTGGATATTGCGCAACCGGCAGTTTGAGGATCGCAAGCCCCCCTGCCAACATGATAATGATGGCGAGCACCCACGCAAAGATAGGGCGATCGATAAAGAAATTAGGCATGTCTTAACGGCTCCTGTTTAAGTTAAGACCTGGTTTATTCTGACTGAGCGTTGCCTGCGGCTTGCTGTTTATCGTCAGAAACGACTTCCTGCGCTTTCACCTGTACGCCTGGTTTGACTTTTTGCAGGCCGGTGACAATTAAGCGATCGCCCGTTTTTAATCCTTTGGTGACCAGCCATTTATCGCCAATTGCCTGAGTGGTTGTAATCTGGCGGACCTCGACTTTATCGCCTTCACCAACAACCATCGCGCTCGCATCGCCACGAGGGGTTCGGGTTACGCCCTGTTGAGGAACCAGCAATGCATCAGGATTAACGCCTTCTTCCAGGCGTGCGCGGACGAACATACCTGGCAACAGGGTGTGATCAGGATTCGGGAAGATCGCGCGTAGTGTAATAGAGCCGGTCGTCTGGTCGACGGTGACGTCGGAGAACTCCAGCGTCCCGACCTGCGGATATTTCACACCGTCGCTCGTGACCAGCTCAACTTTCGCTTTGCCGTTTTCCTGCTGCAACTGGCCGCTGGCCAGTTCCTGTTTCAGGCGCAGAAAATCATTGCTCGATTGGGTCACGTCGACATAGATAGGATCTAACTGCTGTACAGTCGCCAGCGCGGTAGTTTGGCCGTTTTGTACCAGAGCGCCTTCCGTCACCGTCGATTTGCCAATACGGCCGCTAATCGGAGAGGTGACTTTGGTGTACGCCAGATTGATGCGCGCGGTTTCTACTGCGGCCTTGGCGGCGACGACGGCGGCATCGCTCTGCTGAGCGGTTGCCACGGCGGTATCGTAATCCTGCTGGCTAATGTATTTAGTCCCTAACAGTTTTTGATAACGTTTAACCGTCAATCGGTCTATATTCGCCGCTGCCTGCGCTTTTGCTAAATCGCCTTTCGCGCTTTCGTAGGTGGCCTGATAGGTCGCTGGATCAATTTGATAAAGAGACTCGCCTGCCTTGATATCACTGCCTTCAATGAAGTTACGCTTGAGAATAATACCGCTCACCTGGGGACGAACTTCCGCAACGCGGTAGGCGCTGGTACGGCCTGGCAGTTCTGTAGTGATTTGTAGAGGAGCAGATTTGAGAGTCACAACACCGACTTCCGGCATTTGCTGGGCTCCTTGCTGCGCCGGTTTATCATCACATCCTGTTAGCGCTAAGCTGCCTGAGAGCATCAGAACGACCGCCAGAGGCCTAAACCCTCTGTTTTTGTTCATATGTAAACCTCGAGTGTCCAATTTCAAATTGTTCAGTGGCTCAACTGACCACAAACCCACTACTGTGTTTCTATTATGGTCATGCTATGGTACATGCTTTCTATGGTCACGTTATGGTACATACATTCACAAATGCATGTAAACGTAACCTCTGTAAACTCACCGACCTATGGCACGAAAAACCAAACAACAGGCGCTTGAGACCCGGCAACAAATTCTTGATGCCGCCCTGCATCTCTTTTCGCAGCAAGGGGTATCTTCTACCTCGCTGGCGGCAATTGCAAAAGCCGCCGGGGTGACGAGGGGTGCTATCTACTGGCATTTCAAAAATAAATCAGATTTATTTAATGAAATATGGTTACTTTCAGAAGCAAATATTAATGATCTCGAAGTTGAGTATCGGGCAAAATTTCCCAACGATCCACTGTCAGTTGTCCGCGAGATCTTAGTGTATATCCTTGAAGCAACGGTGACAGAGAAACGTCGGCGGTTGATGATGGAAATTCTCTTCCATAAATGTGAATTCGTGGGTGAAATGGTCACGCTTCAACAAGCACAGCGTAGTCTATGTCTTGAGAATTACGAGCGTATCGAACAAACGCTGAAGGAATGCATTGCGGCGAAACTGTTGCCGGACAATTTGCGCACCCGCCGGGCGGCGATTTTAATGCGTAGCTACCTTTCCGGTCTGATGGAAAACTGGCTGCTGGCGCCGAATGCATTCGATCTGCAAAAAGAAGCGCGGGAATATGTCGTCACGCTGCTTGAAATGTATCAATTTTGCCCTTCATTACGGTGTCCTGAAGGTTCAGGCGATTAAGCCGGCTGGCGAGACAGGGGGGGGAATTTTTCCTGCTGTCTGCCGCTATTCGCGCGGTGTCAGAAGTGCTATTCTGCGCGCTGCGACGATCCCCGGTATTCTCCGGCTTTTGCAACCACTCATGTTAACACTATGCTGCACACTATCCGTTGGCGAAACGCCCTGTCTGCGTTCATTATTACCCTGATTTTTTTTGTCAGCCTGAGTCGCATTAATCAAGCGATTGCGGCTGATTTACCTGAGCGATCTGAAGTCCAGAGCCAGCTCAATACGTTGAACAAGCAAAAAGAGCTGACCGCGCAGGACAAGCTGGTTCAGCAAGATCTGACCCAGACCCTGGAAATCCTCGATAAAATTGAACACGTAAAGTCGGAAACGGCACAATTGCGTCAGAAGGTCGCGCAGGCACCGGCAAAAATGAATCAGGCTATCAATAGCCTGAATGCATTGAGTGATGTGCCTGATGATGAAACCACGCGTAAAACGTTGAGCACCTTGTCGCTGCGCCAGCTGGAGTCGCGCGTCTCTGAGATGCTGGATGATTTGCAAAACGCGCAGAACGATTTGGCGGCTTATAACAGCCAGTTAGTCTCCCTGCAGACGCAGCCGGAGCGTGTGCAAAATGCGATGTATTCAGCGTCGCAGCAGTTGCAACAGATCCGTAACCGCCTGAATGGTACCTCTGCAGGGGAGGAGGCGTTACGCCCCAGTCAGCAAAATTTGCTGCTGGCGCAGCAGGCGTTACTGAATGCGCAGATAGACCAACAGCGCAAAAGCCTGGAGGGCAACACTGTGTTGCAGGATACCCTGCAAAAACAGCGTGATTATGTCACCGCTAACAGCAACCGTCTGGAGCACCAGCTTCAGCTATTGCAGGAAGCGGTTAACAGTAAGCGCTTGACGCTCACTGAAAAGACCGCTCAGGAAGCGGCGTCGCCGGATGAAACCGCGCGTATTCAGGCTAACCCGCTGGTGAAACAAGAACTGGATATAAACCATCAACTTAGCGAAAGGCTTATTTCGGCGACGGAAGACGGTAATCAGCTGGTCCAGCGTAATATCAAAGTGAAAACCTGGCTCGATCGGGCGCTGCAATCGGAGCGCGATATTAAAGAGCAGATCTCCGTGCTGAAAGGCAGCCTGTTGCTGTCGCGTATTCTTTATCAACAGCAGCAAACCCTGCCTTCCGCAGAGGAACTGGGCGATATGACCAATCGTATCGCCGACCTGCGTCTGGAACAGTTTGAGATTAATCAGCAGCGTGATGCGTTATTCCAGAGCGATGCGTTTGTCGCGAAGATGGAAGACGGTCATAGTAGCGATGTGAATCCCGAGGTGCACGATGCGCTTCTGGAAATTGTTGATATGCGCCGGGAACTGCTCGATCAGTTGAACAAACAGCTGGGTAACCAACTGATGATGGCGATTAACCTGCAGGTGAATCAGCAGCAGTTAATCAGCGTTTCGACGAACCTGAAAGCTATCCTGACTCAGCAGATTTTTTGGGTAAACAGCAATCGACCGATGGACTGGGAATGGATTAAAGCGTTCCCTGAAGCGCTGAAGGACCAGTTTAACTCAATGAAAATTAAAGTGAACTGGGAAAAAGCCTGGCCTTCCGTCTTTATCGCGTTTCTTGCCGGTTTGCCGCTGCTGCTGATTGCCGGGCTTATTCGCTGGCGTCTGCAGTGGCTAAAAGCGTATCAGGCGAAACTGGCATCGCAGGTCGGGCAACTGCGCAATGATACCCAGCTCCATACGCCGAAAGCGATTCTGATTGATCTGATCAGAGCATTACCTGTGGTGCTGCTGATTCTGGCTATTGGCCTGATTTTGCTGACAATGCAACTAAATATCAGCGATTTGCTTTGGGCTTATAGTAAAAAGCTGGCATTTTTCTGGCTGGTATTTGGCCTGTGCTGGAAGGTGCTGGAAAAAGACGGCGTGGCGGTAAACCATTTTACGATGCCGTCACGATTAACCAGCCACTGGCGGCGACAGATTGTCCGCGTCAGCCTTGCTCTGCTGCCGTTAAACTTCTGGTCAGTCATGTCGGAACTGTCGCCGCTGCATCTAATGGATGATGTCATCGGGCAGTGCGTTATTTTCCTCAATCTGCTGCTGATTGCGGTGCTTGTTTTACCGATATGTCGCGAAAGCTGGCGCGATAAAGCGTCCCACAACCTTCGCCTTATCATCGTTACTGTACTGTCGATCGTACCTATCGCGCTTATGGTGCTGACGGCGACAGGCTATTTCTACACCACCCTGCGCCTCGCGGGCCGCTGGATTGACACCGTTTATCTGGTCATGCTGTGGAATCTGCTTTACCAGACTGTACTGCGCGGTCTGAGCGTCGCCGCCCGGCGTATTGCCTGGCGACGCGCGCTGGCGCGCCGTCAGCACCTGGTCAAAGAAGGGGCCGAGGGCGCTGAGCCGCAGGAAGAACCCACCATTGCTCTGGAGCAGGTCAACCAGCAGACGCTGCGTATTACGATGCTGGTGATGATCGCGCTGTTTGCGGTGCTGTTCTGGGCAATCTGGTCCGATCTCATCACCGTTTTCGCCTATCTCGACAGCATTACGCTGTGGCACTACAACGCGACCGAGGCCGGGCGTAATGTCGTGAAAAGCGTCACGATGGGCAGTTTGTTGTTTGCCATTGTCGCCTTGATGGTGGCCTGGGCGCTGATTCGCAACTTACCTGGCTTGCTCGAAGTGCTGGTGCTCTCGCGGCTGAATATGCGCCAGGGGGCGTCATACGCAATTACCACTATCCTGAACTACGCCATTATTGTGATTGGCGCGATGACGGTATTTGGTTCACTCGGCGTCTCATGGGATAAATTGCAATGGCTGGCGGCGGCACTGTCGGTTGGCCTTGGCTTCGGCTTACAGGAAATTTTCGGTAACTTTGTCTCTGGTTTGATTATTTTGTTTGAACGCCCGGTGCGTATTGGCGATACGGTGACCATTGGCACGTTTTCCGGTACCGTCAGTAAGATTCGTATCCGTGCCACCACCATCACCGATTTTGACCGTAAAGAGGTCATTATTCCCAATAAGGCTTTCGTTACGGAGCGTTTGATCAACTGGTCGCTTTCCGACACCGTAACCCGCGTGGTGATCCGTCTTGGCGTGGCCTATGGTTCGGACCTCGATAAGGTGAAAGCGGTGCTACTGAAGGCGGCTCAGGAGCATCCGAAAGTGATGCAGGAGCCCGCGCCATCGGTCTTCTTTACTACCTTCGGCGCCAGCACGCTCGATCATGAACTACGCCTGTACGTGCGTGAACTGCGCGACCGTAGCTACGCGGTGGATGAGCTTAACCGCGCTATCGACCGTTTGTGTCGCGAGAATAATATCGATATCGCCTTCAACCAACTGGAGGTTCATCTGCGTAATGCAAAAGGCGATGAAGTGACAGAAGTGAAGCGTGACGGCCAGGATGGCGATGCCTCTCCGGTGATTGGCTAATGATGTCGTGAGGGGCGGCCGACGCGCCGCCTTCTCTATACTCAGCCATACTTCGGGTTGGCGTGCGTGGCTGCGCGTTTTCAGGTTTACACCGGCAAAAACACTCATCACCTGACAACGACATTGACACCCTTAATGCGCTGACCACTGACGGCTTCTGTGTTTATTACGAGGAGGATTCCGCGCTTTTTATTTTGTTTTCATAGTCCTGACGAACAATCTCCAGCGCGGCGAGTACGGTTTGCGCCGGGATCTTATTCTCTTCAAGCAGCATAATTAAATCGACCGCCAGTTTGACTTCCTCAGGCGCATTTTCCAGCGACATATCACCTCCTGCGGTTAGCGTGTTAAGCGGGCCAGCCTGGCTTCAATTTTTTCCAGCGCATCGCGACAGCGGGCTAAACGTCCGGCGTAGATCTCCACCTCTTTTGCCAGCCGATGCTGCTCTTCCGGACTCGTCGCTTGCGTCAGCTGGCGCTGACGATCGTTTCTCATGGCCAGCAATCGTCGTTCGTATTCCTGATGCTGTATACGTCTGCGCTGCCAACGATTAAGCATCGGTGAAGCGCTGTCCCAGGCGCGTAATGACCAGGTGGCTGTCTCCCGGCCGATCGCTGATATTTGGGCGACGAGACGTTCCGACAGCCAGGCGACTTGCGGTAGCTGCTGACGCTCGACCGCCTGTTGTAGCGCATTAAAGTGCGCTTTAGCCTCATCAAGATAAGCCTGCATTTGTGTGCTACGGGTACGGAACAACTGGCGATCAAACCGTGGACTGAGCGTCGTGTGATTGGCCAGCGGCGCAACCTGTGTTGCCAGATCCGCCAGTTGATGTTCCAGCGAATGTAAAAGCCGGGTCGTTTTCAAATAACGTCTCCCTCCTCTGATAAACAACTGTGCTACATTAGCCTCATCATCTTGATAACGATTCGCATTATGCCTCGAATTATTTTAATCATCATTGGCTGGCTGGCGGTAGTGCTGGGGACGCTGGGCCTGTTTTTACCTTTACTGCCAACGACGCCGTTTATTCTGCTCGCTGCGTGGTGTTTTGCCCGCTCGTCGCCGCGCTTTCACCATTGGCTTTTGTATCGCTCATGGTTTGGCGGCTACCTGCGTCACTGGCAAAAATACCGCGCGATGCCGCCAGGCGCTAAGCCGCGGGCGGTGGCGATGATTCTGCTGACCTTTGCCATTTCCCTGTGGCTGGTTCATCTTACATGGGTGCGCATTTTACTGCTGCTTATTCTGGCCTGTTTGCTGATATTTATGTGGCGTATTCCGGTGGTTGATGCAAAACAACAAAAGCGCTGATGCGCAATAATGATGGTTGCAATTGACGCAGACAGACAGTAAATTCTGGCGTTTTCGAGTACGGGTAAACCCGGTCAAAGGTTAAACAAATGTTTCTTTGGCCAGGCTGATATGCCCGTGAGTAATACCGTTTTAATCAGGCATAAACTTATGACCGCGACTGCACAGCAGCTTGAATATCTGAAGAACAGCATCAAAAGCATCCAGGATTACCCGAAGCCGGGCATCCTTTTCCGGGATGTCACCAGCTTGCTGGAAGACCCGAACGCTTACGCGCTCAGCATTAATCTGCTGTCCGAGCGTTATAAAGACGCGGGTATTACTAAAGTGGTGGGCACCGAGGCGCGTGGTTTCCTGTTTGGCGCACCGGTTGCGCTGGCGCTGGGCGTCGGTTTTGTTCCGGTACGCAAGCCGGGTAAGTTGCCGCGTGAAACTATCGCTGAAAGCTATGAGCTGGAGTACGGCACCGACCAGCTGGAAATCCACGTCGATGCCATCAAACCGGGCGATAAGGTGTTGGTGGTTGACGATCTGCTGGCGACCGGCGGCACGATTGAAGCGACCGTGAAGCTGATCCGCCGTCTGGGCGGTGAAGTGCATGACGCGGCCTTTATTATCAATCTGTTCGATCTGGGCGGCGAGCAGCGTCTGGAGAAACAGGAGATTAATAGCTATAGTCTGGTTCCTTTCCCGGGACACTGATTCAGGCTACCTTATTTGCCATTTCGGCCCCGGTCAGGCCTGACAAAACGTATTTGCGTTTTGAATACCCAAAAGGGTGAGCGTAGCGAATAAATCCTCACGTATGACCTGTACGCTCAGGCTTTTGCGTGCTGTCCGTCACCTGACTGGCTGCCACGATAAGGCCTGAATCTAACCTGGCAACCTCGCTGTATTTGCGAGGTTGTGTTAGCATTCCCCCTATGTATCCACCTTCCAGCGTTTCAGAGTTAGCCCATGAGTTATCAGGTCCTGGCCCGTAAATGGCGCCCACAAACCTTTGCTGACGTTGTCGGCCAGGAACATGTGTTGACCGCACTGGCGAACGGCTTGTCGTTAGGGCGTATTCATCACGCGTATCTTTTTTCCGGTACCCGCGGCGTCGGTAAAACCTCTATCGCCCGTCTGCTGGCGAAAGGGCTAAACTGCGAAACCGGTATTACCGCCACGCCGTGCGGCGTCTGTGATAACTGCCGTGAAATCGAGCAGGGGCGCTTTGTCGATCTGATTGAGATCGACGCCGCCTCGCGCACCAAAGTCGAAGATACCCGCGACCTGCTGGATAACGTTCAGTACGCGCCAGCCCGCGGTCGCTTCAAAGTTTATCTGATCGATGAAGTCCACATGCTGTCGCGCCACAGCTTCAACGCGTTGTTAAAAACGCTGGAGGAGCCGCCCGCGCACGTTAAATTCCTGCTGGCGACCACCGATCCGCAAAAGCTGCCGGTGACCATTCTTTCCCGGTGTTTGCAGTTCCATCTGAAGGCGCTGGACGTTGAGCAAATTCGCCATCAGCTGGAGCATATTCTCGGCGCGGAGCAGATTGCTTTTGAACCGCGGGCGCTGCAATTACTGTCACGTGCGGCGGACGGCAGCCTGCGCGATGCGTTAAGTCTGACCGACCAGGCAATCGCCAGCGGCGACGGCCGTCTGACGACCGAGTCCGTTAGCGCCATGCTTGGCACTCTTGACGACGATCAGGCGCTTTCGCTGATTGAGGCGCTGGTTGCCGCCGACGGCGAGCGCGTGATGGCCGGCGTCAATGAGGCGGCCGCGCGTGGCGTGGAGTGGGAAGCCTTACTGGTTGAGATGCTTAGCCTGTTGCACCGTATTGCCATGGTTCAGCTCTCGCCCTCGGCGCTGGGCACCGATATGGCTGTCGTGGAACTGCGGATGCGCGAGCTGGCGCGCACGGTGCCGCCAGGCGATGTCCAGCTGTACTATCAAACGTTGTTGATTGGCCGTAAAGAGTTGCCCTATGCGCCGGACAGGAGAATGGGGGTCGAAATGACGCTGCTACGCGCGCTGGCCTTTCATCCGCGCCTGCCGCTACCGGAGCCGGAAACGCCACCGGCGCGGGTTACTCCGGCCGCCCCTGTCGCGCAGGTTGCCCCGGCACCCGTTGGACAGCCGCCGCAGAATCTGCCGCAGACCACCAGCCAGGTGCTGGCGGCCCGCAGCCAGCTACAGCGCAGCCAGGGAGCGCCCCGCTCAAAAAAGAGTGAACCGGCAGCCGCTTCCCGCGCGCGGCCGGTGAATAACGCCGCGCTTGAACGACTGAGTTCGATTACCGAGCGCGTGCAGGCGCGCCCGGCGGCAGCGGCTCTGGAACAGGCTCCGACGAAGAAAGAAGCCTATCGCTGGAAAGCGACGACGGTTGTCGAAGCAGTAAAAGAAGAGGCGGCAACGCCGAAAGCGCTGAAAAAGGCGCTGGAGCATGAGAAAACGCCGGAACTGGCGGCGAAACTGGCCGCGGAAGCGATTGAACGCGATCCGTGGGCGGCGCAAATTAGCCAGCTCTCCCTGCCGAAGCTGGTGGAACAGGTGGCGTTAAACGCCTGGAAAGAGGAGAACGGCAATACGATTTGTCTGCATCTGCGGACTGCGCAGCGACACCTCAACTCTGCTGGCGCGCAGCAAAAGCTGGCGGAAGCATTGAGTGCTCTAACGGGCTCGACGGTTGAACTGACCATCGTTGAAGATGATAATCCCGCGGTGCGCACGCCGCTGGAGTGGCGTCAGGCGATTTATGAAGAGAAACTCGCGCAGGCGCGTGAGTCGATTGTTGCGGATAACAACATTCAGACGCTACGTCGATTCTTTGACGCGGAACTGGATGAAGAGAGTATTCGCCCCATTTGATCGTAAGCGTGGCTTGCGATTGTAAACCATCAAGAGAGAGAGCTTATGTTTGGAAAAGGCGGCCTGGGTAACCTGATGAAGCAAGCCCAGCAGATGCAAGAAAAGATGCAGCAGATGCAGGAAGAAATCGCCAGACTGGAAGTCACCGGCGAGTCTGGCGCGGGGCTGGTGAAAGTGACCATTAATGGCGCCCACAACTGCCGTCGCGTGGAAATCGACCCAAGCCTGCTGGAAGATGACAAAGAGATGCTGGAAGATCTGGTCGCTGCGGCGTTCAACGATGCGGCGCGTCGTATTGAAGAGACCCAGAAAGAGAAGATGGCGTCTGTTTCTTCCGGTATGCAACTGCCGCCTGGCTTTAAGATGCCGTTCTGATGCAGACCAGTCCGCTGCTAACTCAGCTTATGGAAGCGCTGCGTTGCCTGCCGGGCGTTGGCCCGAAGTCAGCGCAGCGCATGGCGTTTACCCTGCTGCAGCGTGACCGCAGCGGCGGGATGCGCCTGGCGCAGGCGCTCACCCGGGCGATGTCGGAAATTGGTCACTGCGCCGATTGCCGCACCTTTACTGAACAAGAGGTGTGCAATATTTGCAGTAATCCTCGACGTAAAGAAAATGGCCAGATCTGTGTGGTAGAAAGTCCGGCGGACATCTACGCCATTGAGCAGACCGGCCAGTATTCCGGGCGCTACTTCGTGCTGATGGGGCATCTGTCGCCGCTTGACGGCATCGGGCCGGATGATATCGGTCTCGATCGTCTGGAGCAGCGTCTGGCGTCAGAATCGCTCAGCGAAGTGATCCTCGCCACCAACCCGACGGTGGAGGGAGAAGCGACCGCCAACTTTATTGCCGAGCTTTGCGCGCAATATGGCGTGGAGGCCAGCCGTATTGCTCACGGTGTGCCGGTGGGCGGTGAGCTGGAAATGGTCGACGGCACCACGTTGTCCCACTCCCTTGCCGGGCGTCACAAGATTCGTTTTTAACCAAACGGAGGTGCTTTTTGGGGCCTCCGCTTGAAAATTTCCCTTTTTGTCCCCATCTCACCCTCAACGGTTTTTTTACCATTAACAATGGCATTGTTGAGGTTGATTTAGATGAAAGGACAAGAAACTCGTGGTTTTCAGTCAGAGGTAAAACAGCTTCTGCACCTGATGATCCATTCTCTTTATTCCAATAAAGAAATTTTCCTGCGTGAGCTGATTTCCAACGCCTCTGATGCGGCCGATAAGCTGCGTTTCCGCGCGCTGTCCCAGCCGGATCTGTACGAGGGGGATGGTGAGCTGCGCGTGCGTGTTTCATTTGATAAAGACAACCGCACCCTGACCATCGCCGATAACGGTATCGGCATGAACCGTGATGAGGTCATTGATCATCTCGGTACTATCGCCAAGTCCGGCACCAAAGCATTCCTTGAGTCCATGGGGTCTGACCAGGCGAAAGACAGCCAGTTGATCGGCCAGTTTGGCGTCGGCTTCTATTCGGCGTTTATTGTCGCTGATAAAGTGACCGTACGCACCCGTGCGGCGGGTGATAGCGCGGAAAACGGCGTATTCTGGGAATCCGCAGGGGAAGGAGAATACACCGTTGCTGATATCAGCAAAGCCGATCGCGGTACCGAGATTACGCTGCACCTGCGTGAAGGCGAAGATGATTTCCTCAACGACTGGCGCGTGCGTTCGATCATCAGCAAATACTCTGACCATATCGCGCTGCCGGTTGAAATTGAAAAGCGCGAAGAGGTTGACGGTGAAACCGTCATTTCCTGGGAGAAAATCAACAAAGCCCAGGCGCTGTGGACCCGCAATAAGTCGGAAATTAAAGACGACGAGTATAACGAGTTTTACAAACACATTGCTCACGACTATACCGACCCGCTGACCTGGAGCCACAACCGCGTGGAAGGTAAGCAGGAGTACACCAGCCTGCTGTACATCCCGTCTCAGGCGCCGTGGGATATGTGGAACCGCGATCACAAACATGGGCTGAAACTGTACGTACAGCGCGTCTTTATCATGGACGACGCCGAGCAGTTCATGCCGAACTACCTGCGCTTCGTGCGTGGTCTGATTGATTCCAACGATCTGCCGCTGAACGTTTCCCGCGAAATCCTCCAGGACAGCACCGTTACCCGCAACCTGCGCACCGCACTGACCAAACGCGCGCTGCAGATGCTGGAAAAACTGGCGAAAGACGATGCGGAAAAATACCAGACTTTCTGGCAGCAGTTTGGTCTGGTGCTGAAAGAAGGCCCGGCGGAAGATCATGCTAACCGGGAAACAATCGCTAAGCTGATGCGTTTTGCTTCCACGCATACGGATTCTTCTGCGCAAACCGTCTCTCTGGAAGAGTATATCTCCCGCATGAAAGAAGGGCAGGAGAAGATCTATTACATCACTGCCGACAGCTATGCCGCCGCGAAGAGCAGCCCGCATCTGGAACTGCTGCGTAAGAAAGGCATTGAGGTTCTGCTGCTTTCCGATCGCATCGACGAGTGGATGATGAGCTATCTGACCGAGTTCGACGGTAAGCCGTTCCAGTCAGTGGCGAAAGCCGATGAGTCGCTGGATAAACTGACAGATGAAGTTGATGAAAGCGCCAAAGAAGCGGAAAAAGCGCTTGAGCCGTTCGTTGAGCGGGTGAAAAAACTGCTGGGCGAGCGGGTGAAAGAGGTTCGTCTGACCCATCGCCTGACTGATACGCCGGCTATTGTCACCACCGATGCGGATGAGATGGGCACGCAGATGGCGAAACTGTTTGCCGCTGCGGGCCAGACCGTGCCGGAAGTGAAATATATTTTCGAACTCAACCCGGATCACGTTCTGGTGAAACGCGCGGCGGATACCCAGGATGAAACGCAGTTCAAAGAGTGGGTAGAACTGCTGTTAGATCAGGCGCTGTTCGCTGAACGCGGCACGCTGGAAGATCCGAACCAGTTTATTCGCCGTATGAACCAGTTGCTGGTATCCTGATAGCGACGTCGTGATGCCGGATGCGACGCGTGAGCGTCCCGTCCGGCTTTACAGTTTGTTCAGGCCCGCCATTCGGTATTTTATTCCTCTCAAACCTGCTCTTTTCTTATTCTTATCCCGTTAACCGTTTCAGCGTCGGGCGCCTTCCTTGAGCGAGTTGCGTGATGGTGGTATCGTTTAGCGCTTTTTTTAAAAAATATCGACAACCTTTAAGGGGATTTTCGTAATGCGTATCATTCTGCTTGGCGCTCCGGGCGCGGGTAAAGGAACTCAGGCTCAGTTCATCATGGAGAAATACGGTATTCCGCAAATCTCCACAGGCGACATGTTGCGTGCCGCGGTGAAATCAGGCTCCGAGCTGGGCAAACAAGCAAAGGACATCATGGACGCCGGTAAGCTGGTAACCGATGAACTGGTTATTGCCCTGGTGAAAGAGCGTATTACTCAGCAAGATTGCCGTAACGGCTTCCTGCTGGATGGCTTCCCGCGTACGATTCCGCAGGCTGACGCCATGAAAGAAGCGGGCATTGCGGTTGATTATGTTCTCGAATTCGATGTGCCGGACGAGCTGATCGTTGATCGTATCGTTGGCCGTCGCGTGCACGCGGCGTCAGGTCGTGTTTACCATATCAAATTCAATCCGCCGAAAGTGGAAGGAAAAGACGATGTGACCGGCGAAGCGCTGACCACCCGTAAAGACGATCAGGAAGAGACCGTGCGTAAGCGTCTGGTTGAGTATCATCAGATGACGGCGCCGCTGATTGGTTACTACCAGAAAGAAGCCGAAGCGGGCAACACGCAGTATGCGAAAGTCGATGGCACCAAAGCAGTAGCCGAAGTACGTGCCGAACTGGAAAAAATCCTCGGTTAAGTTTTAGCGCGGTTAATGTTAATGCCGGATGGCGGTGTAATCACCCTATCCGGCCTACGATTTTCTTGTCGGCCTGATAAGCGTAGCGCCATCAGGCAAATTCTCATCTTACCTCTCGCAGCAATTAGTTTTTCTTCCTCGCTTTTCCGCTACAATTATCAACAATTTGAATCAATAAGAGGCGGTAATGCATCAGACGAAAACCGGTATCCTGCTGGCTAACCTCGGCACTCCCGATGCCCCAACTCCTGAAGCGGTTAAACGCTATCTGAAGCAATTTTTAAGCGATCAACGCGTGGTGGATACTTCTCGTCTGCTGTGGTGGCCGCTGCTGCGGGGCGTGATATTGCCGCTGCGCGCGCCACGGGTGGCTAAGCTGTACCAGTCTATCTGGATGGCGGAGGGCTCTCCGCTGATGGTCTACAGTCGTCAGCAACAGCAGGCGCTGGCGGCATGTCTGCCGGATACGCCGGTTGCGCTGGGGATGAGCTACGGTTCGCCGTCGCTGGAAAGCGCAGTGGATGAACTGCTGGAGCAGGGGGTTGACCATATTGTGGTGCTGCCGCTCTATCCGCAGTACTCCTGTTCTACCGTGGCGGCGGTTTGGGACGAACTGGGACGTATTTTCGCCAAAAAACGGTCAATCCCCGGAATCTCTTTTATTCGCGATTACGCTGATGATATGGATTATATTCACGCGCTTGCCGCCAGCGTTCGCGCTTCGTTTGTGACGCATGGTGAGCCGGATATACTCCTGCTCTCCTATCATGGGATCCCGCAGCGTTATGCCCGGCAAGGGGATAGCTATCCTCAGCGTTGTCGTGATACCACCCGAGAACTGGTTTCAGCCCTCGGACTGCCGCATGAACAGGTCATGATGACCTTCCAGTCGCGTTTTGGTCGGGAGCCCTGGTTAACGCCTTACACCGACCAGACGCTGAAAATGCTCGGTGAGAAGGGGGTCCGGCATATTCAGGTTATTTGTCCTGGATTTGCCGCTGATTGTCTGGAAACGCTGGAGGAGGTCGCCGTGCAGAACCGGGAAATTTTTCTTACCGCCGGTGGGCAGAAATATGAATATATTCCGGCACTTAATGCGGATTCCGCACATATTGAAATGATGGTCAACCTGACGGCGAAATATCGCTGATCGCGCGTGGTGAGGGGAGTATGCTACTATTCCCCGCTTGTTCACTGCCAATAAATCACCACTATGAAATTTCCCGGTAAACGTAAATCCAAACACTACTTTCCCGTCAACGCTCGCGATCCGCTGCTAAAACAAATTCAGCCGGACAATGAATCCAGCGTCGCCTGGGTCGTCGGCATCGATCAAACGTTGGTGGATATAGAAGCGAAAGTGGATGAAGCGTTTATCGTACGCTACGGCCTGAGCGCCGGACACTCCCTGGTGATTGAAGATGATGTTGCCGAGGCGCTGTATCAGGAGCTGGTACGCGATGATCTGATTACCCACCAGTTTGCCGGTGGCACGATTGGCAACACGTTGCACAACTACTCGGTGCTGGCGGATGACCGCTCGGTTCTGCTTGGCGTGATGTGTCGCAATATTGAAATTGGCGGTTATGCTTACCGTTATCTGTGTAATACCTCCAGCCGTACCGATCTGAACTACCTGCAAGGCGTGGATGGGGCGATTGGCCGTTGTTTTACGCTGATTAGCGATTCCGGCGAGCGTACTTTTGCCATCAGTCCTGGCCATATGAATAAACTGCACCCGGACAGCATCCCGGAAAGCGTTATCGCCGGCGCTTCCGCGCTGGTGCTGACGTCTTATCTTGTGCGCTGCAAACCGGGCGAGCCGATGGCGGACGCGACGATGAAAGCCATTGAGTATGCGAAAAAGCACGATGTGCCGGTGGTTCTGACGCTGGGCACCAAATACGTTATCGCCGATAACCCGGACTGGTGGCAGCAGTTCCTCAAGGAGCATGTGTCGATTCTGGCGATGAATGAAGAGGAAGCGGAAGCGCTGACCGGCTTGTCCGATCCACTGCTGGCTGCCGATAAGGCGCTGGAGTGGGTGGATCTGGTACTGTGTACCGCCGGGCCTGCCGGGCTTTATATGGCGAGTTTTACCGAGGATGAGGCGAAGCGAAAAACGCAGCATCCGCTGCTGCCCGGGGCTATCGCCGAGTTTAACCAGTATGAATTCAGCCGCGCGATGCGTTATCAGGATTGCGTTAATCCACTGCGCATTTATTCGCATATTGCCCCGTATATGGGCGGGCCGGAGAAGATCATGAATACCAACGGCGCGGGCGACGGCGCGCTGGCGGCGCTGCTGCATGATGTCACCGCCAACAACTATCACCGTAATAACGTGCCAAACTCCAGCAAGCACAAATGCAAATGGCTGACCTATTCATCCCTGGCGCAGGTGTGTAAATATGCTAACCGTGTAAGCTATCAGGTACTGAATCAGCATTCGCCGCGCCTGACTCGCGGCCTGCCGGAACGGGAAGACAGCCTGGAAGAGGCTTACTGGGATCGTTAAGTTGTATTGTCCGGCGGCGTTACGCTTACCGGGCCAGGGAGGGGGGACGTTTACCCCGTCACCACCTCTCCTGCTGGCGGCGTTTCAAGCAGTTGCAGCATTGCGCGGGCAATTTCCCGCTCGCCCATCACCACCTGGTTGGCCCCACGTTCAACAATGTACTCCACTTCATCGTCATAATGGGCGCGGGCGATGATCTCGATATGCGGGCACTTATCACGCGCAGAAGCAACGATTTCCCCGGCTTCGTAGCCATTAGGGATGGTTAGCAGCAGCCAGCGGGCGCAGTCCAGATGCGCCAGATTCATAATCTCTTCGTTGGCGGCATTACCCAATACCGCGCGAATTCCCCTGGCGCGAAGCTCATCTACGCGCGTACGCGATGTTTCGATAACCACCAGTGGTATTCCCTGGGACATCAGTTTTTCACCGAGCAGGCTGCCAACGCGACCAAAACCCACCAGCAGCGCGTGATTACAAATATCAACCGGGATCTGCTTCTCTTCTTCCAGCACCTCTTCCAGCGTCTGGTCGTCCAGCGTTTCGGTTTTATCGAGGTATTTTTCCAGCAGAGTGAATAACACCGGGTTGAGCATGATTGAGATAATCGCGCCGGCAAGGACCAGATTCTGCCCGGCCTGCGGCAGCAGATTCAGCATCATCCCCAGCCCCGCGAGGATAAAAGCGAATTCACCGATTTGCGCCAGGCTGGCGGCGATCGTCAGCGCAGTACGCGGTGAGTGGCCAAACATTCGCACCAGAAAGAAAGCGGCGGCTGATTTACCAAAGATAATGATTGCCAGCGTTCCCAGTACCGCCAGCGGTTGTTCCACCAGAATCATCGGGTCAAACAACATGCCTACAGAAACAAAGAACAGCACAGCGAACGCATCGCGCAGAGGCAGAGTATCGTGGGCCGCGCGATGGCTGAGTTCGGATTCATTGAGCACCATGCCGGCGAAGAAGGCGCCCAGGGCGAAGGAGACATCAAACAGCTCAACCGCGCCGAAGGCAATGCCAAGCGCCAGCGCCAGCACCGACAGCGTAAACAGCTCGCGAGAGCCGGTTGCGGCGCTACGTGACATAATCCACGGTACCAGGCGGCGGCCCACCAGCATCATTATCGCGATAAAAGCGACGACTTTACCGATGGTGATACCCATGTCGACGGCCAGCGAAGCCAGACCGACATCGCCTTTCTCCGCCATGCCAGCGACGGCGGGGAGCAGAACCAGCGTCAGCACCATCACCAGATCTTCAACGATCAGCCAGCCGATAGCGATTTGCCCGCGCTGGCTATCAATAAGCTGACGTTCTTCCAGCGCGCGCAGCAGCACCACGGTACTGGCGGTGGAAAGACAGAGGCCAAAAACGATACCGATCATCAACGACCAGCCCAGTATTGTGGAGAGCGCCATGCCTAATAGTGTCGCCACGGCTATCTGAGCGATTGCGCCAGGAATGGCGATGGCTTTTACCGCCATCAAATCTTTTAAGGAGAAATGCAGGCCGACGCCAAACATCAGCAGGATCACGCCAAGCTCGGCCAGTTCCGGCGCAAGTTTGGTATCCGCGACAAAACCGGGGGTGAATGGCCCTGCAAGAACGCCCGCTAACAGATATCCCACCAGAGGAGAAATGCGTAGTTTATTGGCAATCATGCCGAGTATAAAAGCGAGCACAAGGCCGCCAACAATGGTGGTAATAAGCGGGGTGGCGTGATGCATTCCGTCTCCTTGCAGTGGTGAGTTAATCCATTTTCGGTATAGATACCCGTCATATTTCAATTGGCATGGATGTCGCAATTACTCGCCCGATTCCTGGGGCTCCCCAATGCGATCTGGCCATATCCAGCAAGCTCCTGAGGACCTTTGCGCCACGGTGAGGTGCCAGCCATTCTGAGGTGGCGTTTGCCCGCTTCAAACACGGTTATCCGCGTTAGTTGCCCTGCGACTCGAATGATTCAGGGTATAAAACCAAAAAGCCCGAGTAATAGTTTATGACAATTCCGATTGTTTTGTTTATGAATAATTATTGAATTTTATAGAAAAATGGGATTGACATGAAAAAAAGCACAGAACGTAAAATGGCAGCAGGTTATGCAGGATGACGCCGGTAGAGTAAGAGATTGTGGCAGCCAAAGTTTCACTTTGGCTGCCGGATAATCATGACTTTTGATGGTTATTAGGGAGAAATATCGTCAGGATGCCGAGAAGTGGCAGGAAAGCGCAGATTTTATAGACCAGTTCGATACCCGTATGGTCAGCTAAAAGCCCCAGTACGGCGGCGCCAAGGCCGCCCATGCCAAAAGCGAAACCGAAAAACAGACCAGAAACCATGCCAATCCGGCCCGGCAGCAGCTCCTGAGCATAGACCAGAATAGCGGAAAAGGCCGACGCGAGGATAAAACCAATAATCACCGTTAAAATACCGGTCCATTCCAGACTGGCGTAGGGTAAAACAAGGGTAAATGGCGCTACGCCGAGAATAGAGCCCCAAATAACATATTTACGGCCAATCTTGTCGCCAACAGGCCCGCCAATCACCGTTCCTGCGGCCACCGCAAACAGGAAGGCAAACAGATGAATCTGGGCATTTTGTACGGATAATCCAAATTTTTGCATCAGATAAAAGGTGTAATAGCTGCTGATGCTCGCCAGATAGAAATATTTCGAGAAAATAAGTATTAGCAGGACGCAAACGGCGAGAATTACTTTGTTTTTAGGCAGCGGATTGACAATCACCGCCTTTGGTTTGCCTTTATTCATACGATGCTGCGCGGCATACCAGCGACTGATTTGCGCCAGCACCACGATGGCCAGCAGCGCCGCGAGAACAAACCAGCCAACGTTAGCTTTGCCATATGGCGCGATAATAATCGCGGCGAGCAGCGGGCCTAAAGAACTGCCAAAATTTCCGCCAACCTGGAATATCGACTGCGCGAGGCCATGGCGTCCGCCTGAAGCCATGCGCGCCACGCGCGAGGATTCAGGATGGAAGACCGACGAGCCGGTACCGACCAGCGCAGCGGCCAGCAGAACCATGCCGAAGCTCCCGGACATCGCCAGCAGCACCAGACCGCTCAGCGTAAAACACATCCCTACCGGTAGCGACCACGGCATCGGATGTTTGTCGGTCAGGTAGCCGACGACGGGTTGCAGGAGCGACGAGGCCAACTGAAAGGTGAGTGTGATCATCCCGATCTGCACGAAGGTTAAGGAAAACTCTGCCTGCAGCAGCGGGTAGATCGCCAAAATTAACGACTGGATCATATCGTTTAGCAAATGAGAGAGGCTGATTGCGCTGAGAATGCCAAACGAAGTACGTGCTTTTTGCGGCGCAGTGGCAGGGCCGGGTAAGGGTTGTGCGGTCTGATTCATGGCCATAGGTTCACTTAACGGTTTTTTATAGAGGATGCAGGTGGAATTATTATCTGCCTAACATACCTGCCTCTGAGGTTTGAAGGAAGTCGCAATTCTGAAAACATATTTGTCTAATCGGCTAACTCGCTATACTTTCGGCATTTGTTACTAAGTCAGGGAGAGAAATATGCACTTTATGAAGCAGGGCGTCGCGCTGGCGCTAGTTACTGCATTATCGCTGGGGAGCCTGTCAGCGCAGGCCTATGAGCAGGATAAAACCTACAAAATTACCATCCTGCATACTAACGATCATCATGGCCACTTCTGGCGCAGCGATTACGGCGAATATGGCCTGTCGGCGCAAAAAACGCTGGTGGACAGTATCCGTAAAGAGGTCGCCGCAGAGGGCGGCAGCGTGCTGCTGTTATCCGGCGGCGATATTAATACCGGGGTGCCGGAGTCCGATTTACAGGATGCTGAGCCTGATTTTCGCGGGATGAACCTGATTGGCTACGATGCGATGGCGGTAGGCAATCACGAGTTTGACAATCCGCTTAGCGTACTGCGTCAGCAGGAGAAATGGGCGAAGTTTCCGTTTATCTCCGCCAATATTTACCAGAAAAGCACCGGCGAACGCTTGTTTAAGCCGTGGGTGCTGTTTAAACGCGGCGGGCTGAATATTGCGGTCATCGGCCTGACCACTGACGATACGGCTAAAATTGGTAATCCTGAGTATTTTACGGATATCGAATTTCGTAAACCAGCGGAAGAAGCCAGATTAGTCATTCAGGAGCTGCAGCAGAACGAAAAACCGGATGTCATTCTGGCGGCGACGCATATGGGCCATTATGACAACGGCGAGCACGGTTCAAATGCGCCCGGTGACGTTGAGATGGCGCGTAGTCTGCCGACAGGTTCGCTGGCGATGATTGTTGGCGGTCATTCTCAGGATCCGGTATGTATGGCGTCTGAGAATAAGAAGCAGGTGGACTATGTGCCGGGTAGCCCGTGCGCGCCAGACAAGCAAAATGGTATCTGGATCGTGCAGGCCCATGAGTGGGGGAAATATGTTGGTCGCGCTGATTTTGAATTCCGCAATGGCGAAATGAAGCTGGTGCACTATCAACTGATCCCGGTCAACCTGAAGAAAAAGATCACCTACGACAACGGCGAGAGCGAGCGCGTCCTCTATACTCCGCAAATCGCTGAAAACCCACAGATGCTTTCCCTGCTGACGCCCTTCCAGAACAAAGGCAAAGCGCAGCTACAGGTGAAAATCGGTAGTGTGAACGGGCATCTGGAAGGCGATCGGAGTAAAGTGCGCTTTGTGCAAACCAATATGGGGCGCCTGCTGCTGGCGGCGCAAATGGCGCGTAGTAACGCCGATTTCGCGGTCATGAGCGGCGGCGGGGTGCGGGATTCGATTGACGCGGGTGATATTACCTATAAAGACGTGCTGAAGGTGCAACCTTTCGGTAACGTGCTGGTGTATGTCGATATGAGCGGCAAGGAAGTGACGGAGTATCTGACCGCAGTGGCGCAGATGAAGCCGGATTCCGGCGCCTATCCGCAGTTTTCCAACGTTAGTTTTGTTGCCAAAAACGGCAAACTTAACGATCTGAAAATTAAAGGTGAACCGGTGGATCCGGAAAAAACTTATCGTATGGCGACGCTGAGTTTTAACGCCACTGGCGGCGATGGTTATCCGCATATCGATAGCAAACCCGGCTATGTGAATACCGGCTTCATTGATGCTGAGGTGTTAAAAGAGTATATCCAGAAAAACTCGCCGCTGGATGCGGCGGCCTATGAGCCGAAAGGCGAGGTTAGCTGGCAGTAATGTTTGCGGAATTCCCCGGCGGCGCAGCGCTGACCGGGGAAACTGGATGTCCGGGAACGATATCCGGGAACGATGTCTCACCCCAGCCCCCTTCCAGAAAGAGGGAACAGGGGCCCATACTCTATTTCCGGGGATTTTCTGCCGATAGTGAGCCGGATAAACAGTGACTAATCGCGCCGTGCGATATCGGCGAATTTTGCCTCAAGGATCTTCGCCAGATCGCTGGCTGCCAGTTCAATATCCAGCCCGCGTTTGCCGCCGGAAATATAAATGGTGGCAAACTCCTGAGCAGGCGCGTCAATGACCGTCGGCAGGCGCTTTTTCTGCCCGAGGGGGCTGATACCGCCCACCAGATAGCCGGTGACGCGCTGCGCCACCATCGGGTCTGCCATATCCACTTTCTTGGCGCCCAGGGCTTTTGCCACCTTTTTCAAATCTAACTGGCCAGCCACCGGGGTGACCGCGACGGCCAGATGTTTCATATCCCCGTTGACGGCTACCAGCAAGGTCTTATAGACCTGATCGGCGTTCAGTCCCAGCTTACGTACCACCTCATCGCCAAAATTGGTTTCGTTTGGATCGTGATCGTAACTGTGGATGTTAAAAGCGATTTTGTTTTTTTCGAGTAATTTTACGGCGGGAGTCATCGTTATCCTTCTTACCAACCGATTTAACGTGGCATAAGCATACGCCCGACGGCGGTCGAAAAAATAGTATCATCTTGCGCAATAGTGTTGGCAGTGATGGTCACTTTGAGCGACAATCGGACGATCCGGGGTGAGAACCCCGGGATAATAATAATGATGAAATTCCTCTTTGACGGGCCAATAGAAATATTGGCCATTTTTTTACGTCAACATATCCGGCAGATTCCCTTCACCGTACAAATGCAGCGCGCCGACGGCAACCACGTAGCGTCCCGGCGGCAGCGCCAGCAACGTTTCTCGCCAGGCCAGATTACGCTGGTGCATCAGGACGTCATACAGCGATTGGCTAAACGTTGTTGGTAGCGCGGTTGCATTGTTTGACGGCGGTTGTTCCAGCCACCAGCCGATCATCACCTGCAGCAGCCGGGCATTGGTACGCCAGTGGGTCAGGGTATCCTCCAGCAGCGCCAGCCCGCCATCGGGCAGATCCCGCAGCAGGGCAATCTGGTTATCGGCACCTTCCAGCTCCATCACTCTGATATTGTTTTCACGCGCCGCCATCAGCAGCTGATAATCAATACCGTAATGCGCTCTCAGCCCCAGTTTTTGCGCCTGAGTGGCCTGTAATACCATCGCCACCTGCCACAACGGTTGGCTGTCGAGCAGTGTAATGGCCAGGCCCATTTCCTCAGCGCGTGTTTTCAGTTCGGCAAACTGAGCCTCGCTCAGGCGTTCGGCGAGCGGTGGATAAGCGGGAAGGTTGCTGAACGGCGTCTCATTGCCGGTAATATCGGCCTCGACAATCAGCGCATCGGCCTGGCGGATCTTTTTCAACAGCCGGACGGGGGGCGACATATCGCGGGTGCCCATATGAATGCTGCCGACCAGGTGCAGATAGCGCTTGCCGGGAAGGGTGATATCCAGCGCGGGCCAGGAATAAGACGAACCGGCGACGGCTCGCCACAGCATTTTTATTCGATTTAACAGGCCCATACGTGCTCCGTAATGTAAGGGAACCATGCTAGCGCGCAGGGAACGGAGGCGCAAGAGAACTTATTGACCGCGGCTGAAGAACGGGATGCCCCGGCAGCGCAGTCGCTGACCGGGGAAGCTGGGTTATCGCTGTCTGCTGAGCGCTATGATTTTGGCTTAAAGCGCAGCAGTCGGTTGGCGTTGCTTACCACGGTAATTGAGGAGAGCGCCATGGCCGCGCCAGCCACCACCGGATTAAGTAGCGTTCCGGTCAGCGGCCAGAGGATCCCGGCGGCAATCGGAATACCCAAAGAGTTGTAAACAAACGCCCCCATCAGATTCTGCTTCATGTTACGCAGCGTCGCTTTTGATATTTCCAGCGCATCGGCGACCCCGTTCAGACTGTGGCGCATCAGCGTGATAGCCGCGGTTTCAATGGCGACATCGCTCCCGCTGCCCATGGCGATACCCACATCGGCCTGAGCCAGCGCGGGTGCATCGTTGATACCGTCGCCGACCATCGCTACCTGATGCCCCTGGCTTTGCAGGCGCTTAATGGCATCGGCTTTACCGTCGGGCAGAACCCCGGCAATCACTTCATCGATGCCTGCTTCTTTGGCGATGGCGTTGGCGGTGGTTGGGTTATCCCCGGTCAACATAACCAGGCGGTAGCCCTGACGATGCAGTCTGGCTAACGCCGCCACGCTATCTTCCCGTAGCGGATCGCGAATGGCGAACAGCGCCGCCGCCTGACCATCTATCGCCAGCAGTACCGGCGTCGCGCCCTGTGAAGCCTGGGCGGTCATTTCGCTTTCTAGTTCCGCGCTCGCCACGTTGTACTCATTAAGCAGTGCCTGGTTGCCGAGCAGCAGGTTGTGACCTTCGGTTTCGCCGCTGACGCCCAGCCCGCGCAGCGTGCGGAAGTTATTCACCGTCGGCAGTCGATCGTCCGCGGCTTTATCGAGGATTGCCCGCGCCAGCGGGTGGCTGGAGCCTTGTTCCAGAGACGCGGCCAGACGCAGCGCGGTGGTTTCATCGATAGCGGTGAACGTTTTTATCGCCACCACCTGGGGTTTACCTTCGGTCAGCGTACCGGTTTTATCAAAAACTAACGTATCCAGGGTACTGGCACGTTGCAGCGCATCGGCATCGCGAACCAGTACGCCATATTCCGCCGCGCGACCGACGCCGGAGATAATTGACATTGGCGTCGCCAGCCCCAGCGCACAAGGGCAGGCGATAATCAGTACCGTGGTGGCGATTACCAGGGTATAAACGATTTGCGGTGCCGGGCCGAAAAAGTACCAGATAGCGGCGCTGAACAGGGCAATCGCCACCACCGCCGGGACGAACACGGCGGAGATTCTGTCTGCCAGTTGGCCAATTTCCGGCTTACTGCTTTGCGCCTGGCGCACCATGCGGATAATCCGCGCCAGGGTGGTCTGGCTGCCGACGGCGCCGGCGGTAAACAGCACGCTGCCGTCCTGCACCACGGTCCCGGCATGAATGGTGTCGCCATCGCCTTTTTGCTGTGGCACCGGTTCGCCGGTGAGCATCGCTTCATCAAACCAGGCTTCGCCCTGGCTTATCACGCCGTCAACCGGGACACGATCGCCGGTGGTCAGGCGTAGCGTCATCCCTGACTGCACTTCCGCCAATGGCAGATCTTTTTCACCGTTGTCAGTGACGACCCGTGCTGACGGCGGCGTTAAATCGAGGAGTTTTTCCAGCGCTTTGGAAGAACGCTGACGCGCGCGAGCTTCCAGCATATGGCCGAGGTTGATCAGGCCGATAATCATCGCGCTGGCTTCATAATAGAGGTGGCGGGCTTCCATCGGGAACCACTGTGGCCACAGGTTGACGCTTATTGAGTAGAGCCAGGCGACTCCGGTGCCCAGCGCCACGAGGGTATCCATCGTCGCGGCGCCGTTTTTCAGGCTTTTCCAGGCGCTGCGGTAGAAATGGCCGCCAGCAAACACCATTACCGCCAGCGTGATAAGGCCGATAACCAGCCATAGTGAACGGTTGGCGTCGCTGACCATCATATTGTCGCCGATCATCCCCCAGCCCATCACCGGGATACCGACCAGCAGAGCGACGATGGCCTGCCAGCGGAAGCGTTTCATGGTGGCGACGGCGGTTTCCTGCTGACGTTCCCGGCGCTTGAGATCATCTTCGATGGCCTCGGCGCCATAGCCCGCTTTTTCCACCGCCTGGACTAATTCTGCGGCGGACGCGCTGCCCATCACCAGCGCAGTGCGTTCCGCCAGGTTGACCCGCGCCTGCGAGACGCCCGGAACCGCGGCAAGCGCGTTTTGTACCCGGGAGACACAGCTGGCGCAACTCATGCCGTTGATTAACAATTGTTGACTGTCATCCTCGGCATGGGCTGCCGGAAGCTCAGGGGCGGCCGCTGTCAGCGCTTCCGGCGGGGTTGATGATTCTGCCAGCGGTTTAGCCTTTGGGTGGCTGAGTGCCGCGCCGTATCCAGCCTGTTTAATGGTATCAATCAGCGCTTCCGCGCTGGCGCTGCCCGTGACATGGGCTTCGGTAATGGTTACCTCTGCCTGCTCAACGTCAGGGCGTTGCTCCAGGCTTTCTTTTACGCGTTTGACGCAGTGGCCGCAGGAGAGGCCATCAAGCGCCAGGTCGATAGTGTTAGACATAAATAACTCCTGAATAATTTTCCGGTTAATGATTGACCAGATCCACTCTTTCATCGAGTATTATCAAGGTTAAACCTTCCAGCAAGGGGAAGGTCAAGGAGGAAAAATGAATATTAGCGATGTAGCCAAAAAAACCGGCCTGACCAGTAAAGCGATTCGTTTTTACGAAGAGAAAGGGCTGGTGACGCCGCCACGACGGAGTGAAAATGGTTACCGTAGCTACAGCCAGCGGCATCTGGATGAACTGACTTTGTTACGGCAGGCGCGTCAGGTGGGGTTTACCCTGGAAGAGTGTCGCGAGCTGATATTTCTGTTTAACGATCCCTCGCGGCACAGCGCCGACGTTAAGCGGCGGACGCTGGAGAAAGTGGCGGAAATTGAACGTCATATCAGCGAGTTGCAAGGTATGCGCGCTCAGCTACTGGCGCTGGCGGATGCCTGTCCCGGCGATGACGGCGCGGATTGCCCGATAATCGATAATCTCTCCGGCTGCTGTCATCGCAAGGTAAAAGTTTAGCGTTTGACGGGAATTTCTCTGACCCGCAACGTAATTCCTTCGACGGCGACAACTTCGACTTTACTGCCGGCCATGAGATCGTCATCGGCAATGACTGGCCATGAGCTGTCGCCGACGCGCACATGCCCACGACCGTTGACCAGCGCGCTTTCCAGCGTAAAGCGACGCCCCAGCATCTGTTGGCCACGCTGATTGAGCTGCGCATCTGCCGGTTTCTGGCGTTTTACACGGTTACGCAACCAGCGTGACCACAGCCAGGCCGCCAGGAGTGTCAGCACGGCGAACAGCGTGCCCTGCCACTCCCAGCTAAACGGCAGCATCCAGGTCAACACGCCGGTAATCACCCCGGCGATACCGCTCCATAGCAAATAGCCGTTGCCGCCGAGCATTTCCGCCGCCAGCAGCAGCCCGCCGAGGCTGAGCCAGAAAATATGCGGATGGGCGATTATCATCTCAATCATGATTTTTTCCGCTCACTGGCGCTGTCCTTAATCAGTTCGGTAATCCCGGCGATTGAGCCCATCAGACTGCTGGCGTCAAGCGGCATCATGACCACTTTGCTGTTATTCGCGGAACCAATCTGCTGCAACGCTTCAGTGTATTTCTGGGCGACGAAGTAGTTCACCGCCTGGATATCTCCGGAGGCTATCGCATCGGAAACCATCTGGGTGGCGCGGGCCTCCGCTTCGGCGGAACGTTCACGCGCTTCCGCCTGCAGGAATGCGGACTGGCGTTCACCTTCCGCTTTCAGGATTTTTGACTGTTTTTCCCCCTCAGCTTTGACAATCTCCGCCTGGCGGATCCCTTCAGCTTCCAGAATATAGGCGCGTTTGGTTCGTTCCGCTTTCATCTGGGCGTTCATCGCGTCAATGAGTTCTGCCGGTGGACGAACATCGCGAATCTCGATGCGGGTGATTTTAATGCCCCACGGATTGGTGGCTTCATCGACGATATGTAGCAGGCGGGTATTGATACTGTCGCGCTGAGAGAGCATTTCGTCGAGCTCCATTGACCCGAGAACCGTACGGATGTTGGTCATCGTCAGATTGATGATCGCCAGCTCAAGGTTACTGACTTCATACGCCGCTTTCGGCGCGTCAATGACCTGAATAAAACAAACGGCATCAATAGCCACGTTGGCGTTATCTTTTGAGATCACTTCCTGGGAAGGAATGTCGAGCACCTGCTCCATCATATTAATTTTGCGTCCGATGCGGTCCATAAACGGCACCACCAGGCTCATGCCGGGCTGGAGGGTTTGCGTATAGCGACCGAAGCGTTCAACCGTCCACTGGTAGCCCTGAGGGACGATTTTCACCGCCGCGCCAACGATAACTAACGCAACAAAAATAAGAATAGGGATAACAATCAGCATCAAAAACCTCCTGTCTTGTTGCCTGTAAGTGCGCCGAAAGAATGACATGTGTCTCATCAGAGTATATCTTTCTGCGCATCCCGGTGAAAGGAAACTGGAGTAAACTGGCACCGTTGTGGAAAAAAACAGGAACAATAATGACGGAAAGTGACGCTATTTTGCGGCTGGAGGATGTGGGGTTTCAGGCTGACGATGCCGTTATCTTCACGGGGATCAATTTTCAGCTCAGGGCAGGGGAATTTAAATTGATTACCGGGCCATCGGGTTGTGGGAAAAGCACCTTATTAAAAGTTATCGCTTCACTGCTTAGTCCCACCTCCGGGAAGATTTTTTTCGCCGGTAAAGACATTACCACGCTATCGCCGGAAGCCTATCGCCAGCAGGTTTCCTACTGTGCGCAAACGCCGGCGCTGTTCGGCGATTCGGTGTATGACAATCTGATCTTTCCGTGGCAAATCCGTCATAAACAGCCGGACCCGAAAGCGCTGGTGGCCGATCTACAGCGCTTTGGTCTGGCGGAAAATCTGCTGGAAAAACCGATCGCTGAACTTTCGGGCGGGGAAAAGCAGCGCGTGTCGTTGATTCGCAATCTGCAATTTTTACCGCGGGTGCTGCTGCTTGATGAAATAACCAGCGCACTGGATGAAAATAACAAAAACAATGTGAATGAGATTATTCATCGCTACGCGAGCGAGAAAAATATTGCCGTACTGTGGGTGACCCACGATCAAAATGAGATAGCTCATGCGGATGATGTGATGACGCTACAGCCTGCTGGCGGGAACGCGCGCGAGGTTAAAAATGAACGGGCATAATATTACCAACGGATCGCTGGCGTTATCCATGGTACTGGTGCTGGTGGCGATTGTGGTGAGCTACCGGGAAAAACTGGCGCTGGAAAAAGATATTATCTGGAGTATTTGCCGGGCGATTTTGCAGTTGCTTATTGTCGGCTACGTTTTGAAATATATCTTTAATGTAAATCACGCGGTGCTGACGTTGTTGATGGTGCTGTTTATCTGTTTTAACGCCGCGTGGAATGCGAAAAAGCGTAGTAAATATATCGATAAAGCGTTTATCTCGTCGTTTATCGCAATAACCACTGGCGCTGGGCTAACGCTGGCGGTGCTGGTTATTTCCGGGTCGATTGCTTTTGTGCCCATGCAGGTGATCCCGATTGCCGGGATGGTGGCCGGAAACGCGATGGTGGCGGTGGGGTTGTGCTACAACAATATGGGGCAGCGTTTCAGCAGTGAGCAGCAGCAGATTCAGGAGAAGTTAAGTCTGGGCGCGACGCCGAAAATGGCCTCCGCAAGGCTGATTCGGGATAGCATTCGGGCAGCGTTGATTCCGACGGTTGATTCCGCGAAAACGGTTGGTCTGGTGAGCTTACCGGGGATGATGTCGGGGCTGATTTTTGCCGGAATTGATCCGGTGAAGGCGATAAAATATCAGATTATGGTGACCTTTATGCTTTTATCCACCGCCAGCCTGTCGACGATTATCGCCGGGTATCTGACCTACCGGAAGTTCTTTAATGCGCGTCATCAACTGATTGTGACGTCATTGAAAAAACGCGAGTAAGCGTTACCCTGGCTATAAGCTCTTCCTCTCCCTTCAGGGGAGAGGACTGGGGTGAAGGCGCGCAACCGGCGTTTTTCGCGATCAGTACAGCAGGGAATAGAGTTGGCGGCGGTACTTCGCCGCCAGCGCGTCGCCGGTGCCGAGCGCGGAGAGGATCTCCTGGAGCATCTTGCGCACCTCGCCGTTTCCCGCGCCTAAATCTTTTTGCAGGTGGCTGAACAGCAGCGCCAGCGCTTCTTCGTTGCGCCCGACCTGATGCAGTTGCAATGCCAGTTGGGAAGCCAGCATTGCGTCTTCCGGATTCTGCTCCACCTGCTGCTGCAACTGCTGAATTTCTGGTGTATCGGCTGCTTTCCTGAGCAGTTCAATTTGCGCCACCAGCCCCTGATAATGAGTATCCTGATCCTGTAATGGTACGGTTTTTAACACCGTTTCCGCTTCATCGGAACGCTGCAGAGCAATCAGCGTTTCCGCCAGCAGAAGGCCAATCTGGCTCTCCTGATTCGACAATTGCCAGGCTTCTTTCAGCAGCGGCAGCGCTTCGGTGTATTTTTCTTCCGCCATCAGCGCCTGCGCCTGCTGTGCTTTCAGTTCCTCTTCACGCGGCAGGTATTTATCCAACAGCGCGCGGACCGCGTCTTCGGGCTGCGGGCCTTCGAATCCGTCCACCGGCTGGCCGTTCTGGAACAGGTAAACAGTAGGAATCGCACGCAGGCCAAACTGCGAGGCCAGCATTTGCTCGGCATCGCAGTCAACCTTCGCCAGGGTAAACAGACCGTTGTACTGCGCGGCCAGGCTTTCCAGCACCTGGGTCAGCTTCTCGCAATGCTGGCTACGCGCGGACCAGAAATAGAACAGTACCGGTGCGGAGGCCGACTGCTGCAGTGTCTGGTGCAGGTTGGCTTCGGTAATAGTGACGATATTCTGTGCGGACATGAACGAATCTCTTTAGTCAGTATTTATGAATATATGGGGGCTGTGGTCGGCGCTTCAACTCATCCCTGAATAATTTTGTCCATCACGCGAGTCGGCAACAGGCGTTTAAGCAGGATGACCGCGTGGGTCACCAGAGTTACCGGATAGCGCAGTTTCGGCTTATCACTGGTAAATGCATGGCGCACTTTTTCCACCACCGCTTCCGGTCCGAGGGTAAAGCGGGCGGCAATACCGGGATTTTCCACCGGCTTATCGGCCTGCGTCTGGTTGACGTTGTTGGTAAAACGGGTGTGGATGGGCCCAGGTTCAATCAGGCTGACTTTAATTCCGCTGTGGCGCAGTTCCATGCGCAGCGCGTCGGACCAGGCTTCCAGCGCATATTTACTGGCGGCATAGGCGCCGCGACCCGGGCTGGAGATGATTCCCATCACGGATGACGTCATTACAATCCGCCCCTCACCGTGCGGCGCCATCGCCGGAAGCAGCCGCATCGTTAGCTGATGCGCGCCGAAAAAATTGGCGGAAAACTGCTGTTCCATCTGCTGGCGGCTGATGGTTGGCAGCGGGCCGTAGACGCCGTAGCCCGCGTTGTTAAACAGGCCGTACAGGCGATTGTCGGTCAGGGCGATAACCTCCTCGGCGGCGCGTTCAACGCTGCGCGGATCGTCAAGGTCCAGCAAAACGCCGGTCAGGCCAAGCTCCTGCATTCGCGCAACGTCATCTGCTTTGCGGCAGGCTGCCAGCACATTAAAGCCCTGGCGTTTTAAATCAAGGGCGCTTTCAAGACCTATTCCGCTGGAACATCCTGTAACTAAAACCGATTTTTGCATAACTTTACCTGTAAACGACCCCCGGCTATCAGGAGTCATGATTAACTAAAGGAGCCAGACGCGCCGCCATCCAGTCGGCGATAAATGGCTGGGCGTCGCGATTAGGGTGAATGCCATCGTCCTGCATCCACTGGGGCTTCAGATAAACCTCTTCCATAAAAAAGGGCAGCAGAGGAATATCGAACTCTTTGGCCAGCGCCGGATAGATTGCGCTAAAGGCTTCATTATAACGGCGGCCGTAGTTGGCGGGCAGGCGAATTTGCATCAGCAGCGGCTGAGCGTTTGCCGCTTTGATATTCTGGATAATGGTACGCAGAGTCTGTTCCGTCTGCTGCGGCGGGAAACCGCGCAGCCCGTCGTTACCGCCCAGCTCGACCAGCACCCAGCGCGGCTGATGCTGCTTAAGTAGCCCCGGAAGCCTTGCCAGCCCCTGCTGCGACGTATCGCCGCTGATGCTGGCGTTAATCACCGACGTTTTGGTCTGCCACTTATCATTAAGCAGCGCAGGCCAGGCGGTATTGCCCGCCATGCGATAACCGGCGCTCAGACTGTCGCCGAGAACCAACAGCGTATCGGCCGCCATCGCGCGGCAGGTAAACAGGACCAGAAACAGGAAAGGCAAATGCCAGCGGAAAACATACTTGAAGTTCATCATCTTAAGAAGTCCGTCGGTCAGGGTGAGCATCTGCTTTCCATCCTTACCGGAGTTGAGCTGGTTGTCAAACAAGGGCAGACCATCGCGCTGATTGGCGAGTCAGGTTCCGGTAAATCGACGCTGCTGGCGATCCTCGCCGGGCTGGACGATGGCAGTAGCGGTGAAGTCTCGCTGCTCGGGCAGCCGTTGCATCAGATGGACGAAGAGGCGCGGGCGAAGCTGCGCGCTAAGCACGTTGGCTTTGTGTTTCAATCTTTTATGCTGATACCGACTCTCAATGCGCTGGAAAATGTTGAACTTCCGGCCCTGCTGCGCGGCGAGAGCGATAGACTCAGCCGCAGCAGCGCCAGGGCATTGCTGGAGCAATTAGGGTTGGGAAAACGCCTGAATCACTTACCTGTGCAGCTTTCCGGCGGCGAACAGCAGCGGGTTGCGCTGGCACGGGCGTTTAACGGTCGTCCGGCACTGCTGTTTGCCGACGAACCAACCGGTAATCTGGATCGGCAGACCGGGGATAAAATCGCCGATCTGCTGTTTTCGCTCAATCGCGAACACGGGACCACGCTGATTCTGGTGACCCACGATCCGCTGCTGGCGGCGCGCTGTGACCGACGGCTGCGGCTGGTGGATGGTCAACTGCGGGAGGAAGCATGATTGTCCGCTGGTTCTGGCGCGAATGGCGCTCGCCGTCGCTGCTGATTGTCTGGCTGGCGCTGAGTCTGGCGGTGGCCTGCGTGCTGGCACTGGGATCGATAAGCGATCGTATGGAGAAAGGGCTCAGCCAGCAGAGTCGGGAATTTATGGCCGGAGACCGTACCCTGCGCAGTTCGCGCGAAGTCCCTGGGGCATGGATTGACGAAGCCCGCCGCCTTGGTTTAACCGTGGATCAACAGCTGAATTTCGCGACCATGACCTTTTCCGGCGATACGCCTCAACTGGCAGAGGTTAAGGCGGTTGACGACGCCTATCCGCTGTATGGTCAGTTGCAAACCCAGCCGCCTGGCTTGAAACCGCGGGCCGGAACCGTGCTGCTGGCCCCGCGCCTGATGGCGTTGCTGAATCTGAAAACCGGCGATACCCTTGATGTTGGCGACGCTACGCTGCGCATTGCCGGGGAGGTGATTCAGGAGCCGGATGCCGGATTTAACCCCTTCCGGATGGCGCCGAGGCTGATGATGAACACCGCGGATGTGGCGAAAACCGGCGCGGTGCAGCCTGGTAGCCGCGTCTCCTGGCGCTATAAGTATGCCGGAACCGCGCAGCAACTGGCGGACTATGAAAAGTGGTTGTTGCCGAAACTGGGGCCGGAACATCGCTGGATCGGCCTGCAGCAGGACGACAGCGCGTTAGGCAAATCGCTGCAACGCTCACAGCAGTTTTTGCTGCTTTCGGCGCTGTTAACCCTGCTACTGGCGGTGGCCGCGGTAGCGGTGGCGATGAGCCATTACTGCCGCAGTCGCTACGATCGGGTGGCGATCCTTAAAACTCTCGGCGCCGGGCGGGCGCAGTTGGGTAAGCTGATTGCCGGCCAGTGGCTGATGCTGCTGGCGCTGGCGGCGGTGGCTGGCGGAGCGATGGGCGTCGGGCTGGAAAATATTCTGCTGGTGATGCTTAAGCCAGTGCTGCCGACGGCGCTTCCGGCGGCGAGCGGCTGGCCGTGGTTGTGGGCGATTGGCGCGATGGTGGTGATTTCTCTGCTGGTCGGGTTGCGCCCTTATCGACTTCTGCTGGCGACGCTGCCGCTGCGGGTGCTGCGCCAGGATGTCGTCGCCGATGTCTGGCCGCTGAAGTTCTATATTCCGCTGGTGTGCGTGGTAGTCGTTGGGCTACTGGCGCTGCTGATGGGCGGCAGTCCCTTATTGTGGGCGGTACTGGCGGGCGCTGTGGTGCTGGCGCTGCTGTGCGGTCTGGCGGGGTGGGGCGTCCTGTGGTTACTGAAACGCGTGACGCTAAACGCGCTGCCGCTGCGTCTGGCGGTGAATCGTCTGTTGCGCCAGCCGTGGTCGACGTTAAGCCAACTGGCGGCTTTCTCGCTGTCTTTTATGCTGCTGGCTCTGCTGCTGGTGCTGCGCGGCGATCTGCTCGACCGCTGGCAGCAGCAATTGCCGCCGGAAAGCCCCAATTACTTCCTGATCAATATCGCGCCGGAACAGGTGGGGCAGGTGAAAACTTTCCTCGCCGAACATCAGGCTCGGGCGACTGAGTTTTATCCGGTCGTTCGCGCCCGCCTGACGCAAATTAATGGTCAGGATACGGAGGGCAATAAAGACGAAGCGCTGAACCGGGAGTTAAACCTTACCTGGAGCCGAGAGCGCCCGGATCATAATCCGCTGGTTGCCGGAAGCTGGCCGCCGAAAGCGGGCGAGGTCTCGATTGAAGAGGGGCTGGCGCAGCGGTTGGGGGTGAAGCCCGGCGATAGTCTGACCTTTACCGGGGATACCCAGAATTTTAGCGCGAAAGTGACCAGCGTGCGCAAAGTGGACTGGGAGAGCCTGCGCCCCAACTTCTTCTTTATTTTCCCGCCAGGAGCGCTCGACGGGCAGCCGCAAAGCTGGTTAACCAGCTTCCGTTGGGATAACGGTAACGGGATGCTGACGCAGCTCAACCGCGCGTTTCCGACCGTCAGCCTGCTGGATATCGGCGCGATTTTGCAGCAGATTGGCCAGGTGCTGACCCAGGTAAGCCGCGCCCTGGAGGTGATGGTTGTGCTGGTGACCGCCTGCGGCATTTTGCTGTTGCTGGCCCAGGTGCAGGTCGGGATGCGCCAGCGTCATCAGGAACTGGTGGTCTGGCGTACGCTGGGGGCCGGTAAGTCTTTGCTACGCACCACGCTGTGGGCAGAGTTCGCCCTGCTGGGCGTGGTTTCCGGCGTGGTCGCGGCGATTGGCGCAGAAGTGGCGCTGGCGTTATTGCAAAGCAAAATTTTTGATTTTCCGTGGTCTCCCGACTGGCGGTTGTGGGTGATGCTGCCGCTCTGCGGGGCGATACTGCTGTCGTTGTGCGGCGGCTGGCTGGGATTGCGTCTGCTAAAAGGCAAAGCGCTGTTTCGCCAGTTTACTCAGTAGTGGGATTGCGTGTAATTTGCCGCTATTGTGCCGGGGTATGGCGTGAGTCTTAATCCAGGTAACAGGAGTCGCTTTTTCGGTGGTTCTGGCGAAAATGGCATTTTTCGTTTTCACCGGGTTTGGCTCAGTGGCCTGTTCCGTTCACTTTGAGTATGAGGATATTATTCATTTTCATTGCGTGTGAACGGGCAGGGGGACGTTTCGCCCGTCCCCCTGCACCCCCGGCATTGCGCTGAAAACCTGCCGCTGCGCGGTCCGCTCCACTCCGGCTTCATCTGGCGGACCGGGCGGGACTCGACGTCC